>Ga0157364_1001010_pt1 | contig 22595 bp, 9 predicted proteins | sample AttsexASBM2_FD_111476 | JGI IMG/M metagenome (GOLD analysis project Ga0157364, IMG submission 111476) | Fungus gardens microbial communities from leaf cutter ant in Ribeirão Preto, State of São Paulo, Brazil - Atta sexdens ASBM2 | ecosystem: Host-associated > Fungi > Mycelium > Unclassified ...
TAAAACGTGGCAATAAAATTTTTAGAAATTTTTAGAGAAAAAATTAGAAAATTAGAAAATTTACTTCAAATTACTCAGTGAAAAAAAATTATATGATTAAAAATTGTTTCGAAGAGAAAATGCCAAACTTAACTTACAATTAAGAACATTTATTATGGCTTTAAAATACTTTTCCGAACATTTTGACTATTCTTCGCGGAGATATGTAAAATTTGAATTTGGTCCTTTTTAATTATGATTTTAAATTATTTTAATTTTGTTGAGAAATAGCAAATTTTCTTGGAATCACTACTGTTCAGATCGGTACATCAAAAAACGGTCTTATTGATATTTTGTAAAATTACACAAACGTAAATAAAAATACATCAGATCTCAAAATTTTTTGCAAAGTTCCACTACGCGAATTAAATATTGTATACAAATATTATTCGAAAAAGTGAATCTTTATTTTTAATTTGATTTTTTTATGAAGTTTTGTAGGATTTTTTTTTCAAAGTATTCAACGTTGAAGCAAAAACGATCCTTTTTATTTCGATGTTGAATAATTCGATGAGAAAAAAAATCGTACGAAGATCAATAAAAAAACAAATTAAAGGTAAAGATTCACTCTTTCGAAAGCTGTAAACCACATTTTATGTCAATTTTTAATTCGCGTCGTAAAATTTCGCAATTTTATAAAAAAATTTAAAATTTGATGCATCTTTATTTATATTTGTGTAATTCCATGAAATAACATTTTGGTACTAATAATACTTAATTCTCTTACTTATCACTCTTACAATACGAAAAATTGGCAAATGAAAAATCGCAAAAACTTCCAATTATCGTAAAATTACGATAAGACCTTCTAGACATTATTCTAAACGTTATTAGTTTTACAAATCAAACTTATATTTGTTCAGGTCTTAATCAAAAGTGATTTATCACACGTGTGATAGAATCATGCATTTGCTAAAGAAATGTATCTGAAAATGTATCTGAAAATCAGTTCAAATACTGTGTTTTTGTACAAATACAAATACTCGAATTTGAATATATATATCTCAGATACAGATTTGATATACAAAATATATACATGTATACATCTATATACATGTATCTAGATATACATATGTATATAGAGATACATTTTATGTATCTAATCTGTATTTGAGATTTATCCAACTGGTAACGCTCTACCCGCAGCTACTGCGCAAAAATGCAAAATCTGAACTATTTACTAAAAAAAAAACAGGATAATAAATAATCTACGTAATATTTTAAATATAAAATTACGTAGTATTTTAAATATAAAATGATATTAAATATCTAATGATATAAATATTAATACTATAGATCTATTAAACCTTTTAATGCTAGATAATAACTGAGCATGTGTTTACGCAAATTGCATATTTTTATCAAGAAAACTACTTCAGTCGCTGAATGAAACTTTATCAAATTCTCGTTCATTACGCAATATTATTACAATTAATGAGAATACAATAATATTTTTTAATAATTAAACGAGTGACTATTGTATATATTTTTAGTGCCGGCTTTTATTGGTATAATTTTTATAATTGATATAATTTTTATAATTTATTTTTTAAAGCTTAATCCAATTATATTGGATTAAGCTTTTTGTTTAACTCATCAGGTTGAATATATCTAAAGAATATATCTAAAGTATTAATTAAAGGTACAGATATAAAATATACTAGTTTATGTTTTTAAAATTTATTATTTCGAAATAACGGTTATATTGTCAGAAAACAGTATTAAATATTCAAATCCATTTTTATTAATTTGTAAGCGAGACTGAGGTAATATTTTCTTTTATAATTCACAATATCGAATTAGAGCAAAATCATTGTCGCGTCAGTTTGACGATTCTTCGGTTCTTGTCGCGATAATGCATCATGCTTTTACATCGAATCAATTTTAATTGAACGAATGAAGTTTACAAAATGAAGTCATACCCGTCGCGATATGCGTATAATATGTTAATTACACGACAATTATTACCTTGTTCTGCATATGCGTATGATACTCTGGGCAAATAAGCATTCTATATCGGGCTGTTATCGTAATTATAATGTGCAGCTAATAAAGCGTATCGTGCAATCGCGTTTGGAGTAGCGCGTACGTAATATGTTAATGATGGACTAGATCGGACAAAGGATATATCAACGAAGGCATTATTCGATAATAGGCGATAATAGGCGATATAGAAAAGCTAGGGAAATCTATAGAAAAGTATTATGTCATTAATTGATTTAATCGATCGTCAATTCCTCTAGAGATGTATAAAAAAAATTCATATATTACTATACGTGTACGAAACTTTTAATGCATGAGATGTTTTACGTGAGATATGATTTTATCGTATTATTCTCGTTCATAATAGCTTTTTCATAAATTTGTAGTTGACATTTTGCTCCCGCGAGAGTCGAATTTTAGCCATCTAAACATCTCCAAACATCTAACTCTCAATATTTTCACAATCGAGTCTCAAATGAAATCTTTGTTGAAGTCAATACAATTAATCACTTGCGGTACATAGTTTAATTGTCTAGATATTTTTGTATGGTTTCTCTTGAGTTTAATTATAGTGAAAAAGTCGTTTCGTTTTCATTTATTGATTACTCGTGAATTATATTACTATCTCGATATTTTAAAATTCCTTACATTTGTTAAATAGGTAGAGTTGACAAAATCGTACCCTCATATCTTCTAAACGAAACATTTTTTTTTTTTAAATAGTCGACACAGATGTGATGCTAATAACATAGCTTAAGTACTGTCATATTTGTTTTGTCTTCGAGCAATCCGATTACAAGTGACATTCAAAATTGATTTTGTTCGGTGTCTGATCTAATTGTAAGTATAATTTATCGAATTTTAAGATGTTATTAGTACAAGATGAATAATTGAATTATAGTATATTACTGTTATAATTAACTTAATTGATTAAACTCTTTTCGAGTATAGCATCAAATTAATGAAATATTTGCAAGTTATGTTTTTGATAAATTTGTAAAAACAGAGAAAATTGGGTAAACTATACTTATTGCTGGTCTTTATATTATATTTACATTTATGATAAAATAACATATTAAGATTGAGTAATGTTTTAATTACTACATTTTGATAATTGTATAAGAAATATATGTTTGTATTGAGTCTTTTTAAGGTAACTTACTAAAAATTATTTACAAATATTGTTGGATTTTTAAAAAATGTAAACATTTTTTGTAAAAACTAATGATTGTTTAGTAGTAGAAGTATGATTTAGGAATCAAATTTAACGACCTGGTCTCCAAATCCATATCAAAAGCTATTTTTTAAAAATCTTAATTTAAACAATTTAATGCTTATTTCCGTAAAAATGTTATTTTGTTTTATTGCCAATGAACTATATTTTGATATAAATACAGAAATATTCTGATCTCTTCAGTATTTTTGTTACTTTTCAATTTTAAATGTTAAAATGTTAAGGGGTACGATATAGGCAACTTCTTATAATTATCGTAATGTTCTAGACAAAACTTTAAATGATACTAAATGATACTTAATAAAGTATATTTAAAAAATAGGATTCAATATACGTGCACTTTATTATTAAACTACCAATTTTGTAATTCAATTTCTCTACATTTTCTGACGGTATTCGCTTGAGCTCTCCTTATCGTTGTTTGCAGATTCCAGTCAGTCAGCTTGCCGTTCCATTGATCTGCGTCCCATCGGCCCGAAAACTGGTCTTATTCGGGTCTCCTTGCTGGTTCTTTACTTTGTCGGGGCAATAAGGTTAGGCAGGGTGGGCATCGGGAGATATTAGATAGACGACGGTTCGCCCGAAATCAAGACTCGTTCGCCATCCCCCACCTGTTCCTAAACAAATTTAATAAAGCCACGATTTCCGTGCCAATTTCAAGCTCAGCAAGAAATTGTCGTCCTCCAAACGAGCCAAGTATGCTTTAGCTTCTAATTTGATATACACGAGACTAATGATCAAGGCCGGCTGGATCAAGTGTTGCGCAGGCTAATATTTGTAAATTAATTGCTAATTATTTTATCAGCAATTAATTTACAAATTTTTTTAGATTTAATCCGGTATTGATAATCAAAGAGAGACGCTCAAATAATAATTTCAAATTTATTATGTAAACTTTTAATTTGAATTTATATGCATTCTGCGAGGTATTTGAGATATATATATATATATATATATATATATATATATCTCAAGGTGTACAAAAAGTCCTGGATCCTTTAAATATCTTAAAAAGTAAACATTTCTGAGACAAATGTTTCAGAAAAAAGTTGTAGCATTTAAAATATCTCTATTTACTGATCTTATCAATTTGATCTTGGGCGATGTCACCAAGGTCAGATTAAAGCTAAATCGATTTTTAAAAATAAAACATCCTATTTTTTTATTTCAAAATCTAATAATTAATGTCAAGAATTTTTCAAAATATTCTTTTTTTAAACAATATTTTTCAAGTTATGAGAAATATATATAATATTGAAAGAAAGACTTATAATATACTGCTGGCATTAGCATTACCTAAAGTATATCATGTGGAGATATATCATTGTCCGGTCAGATTTATAACTATGTATTTGCGTGTGCATGTATTTGCGTATCTATGTGTTTTTTTATCTCCTCCTTTATCTCCTCTCTCTCCTTCTCTTTTCCTCCTTTCATATAGTTGTCTTTGATTGTAAAATATTTCGAAATACTAATTGAACAGACGTGTATATTTCTTTTAATAATGCGAGGATGGGATGAAATCTTACGTCCATTAAGTAATAGAATTTTTGAATCCATCTTTTAGAAATAAAGACAATGGTATATCTAACTCAATTGGCGTTCATTTGAGTATTTGTCATTTTTTTAATCCTGGCTCGCCATACCTATTTTTAGTTACTTTCTTCGTCAGATCACACTGGAATCTGTAACTTCATCAAGCTGCATATATTTCTGAACAGAAAGCATATTTTTTAGTTTATTATATACGAAATTGATATTAGAGTAAAACAAAAACAAATAAATAAAGATCAAACGGAAAATATTTTATTCTTAAATTATAATTCATAAAAAAGTTATAGTCTGAAATCGCAATATAAAAAATCATTGAGTCGCATCTCGATATGGCGAACTAGGGTTAAAGAAATGACAAATAATCAAATAAAAGACAACCGATTTAGATATATTATTATTTTTATTTTTAAAAGCTTAATTGAAAAATTCTGTCACTTGCGCATAAGACTTCACCTCGCATCATTACAAGGGATACGCTTCTGTTCAGTTAGCATTAGTACCTACCTTAAGAAAATACTTCACAATCAAAGATAATTATGTGGGAGAAAAAGAGAAGGTAACAGAGATGCATATAAATGCGCGCGCGAATATACACACACACACACACACACTCATACACACGCGCGTATACACACGACTTATAAATCTGACCGGGCAACCTCCACACGATACACTTTAGGTAATGCTAATGCTAATAGTATTGTAACATCCGAGTTTTATAACTCAAAAAGTTCTGATTAGGGAAGACCGGGGCTAATAGATTCATTATTCAGTTTCGAACTTTTACAGACGAAATTAAGAAACTTATCGAAAAAATGAATTCTACACCAGTTACTATATACATTTGATTACTTAATAATATTTTAATAATAAAAGGAAATTGATAACTAATATGAAAAAAATGCATTTTTCTAATGCATTCCATCTGATTCAACTAGCCCCGGAACTGGGGGGTAATTTGACTAAGATTATTAAAATAAAGATTAAGGTATTTTAAGTTACATCTTTGGCTATATATTAATAAAACTTTTATAAAAATATATTTTAAACACAAACATTCGCTTTGCAGGGCAAAACTTCTTTTTGCAAAATTTGTTCATTTCATGCAAAAACACATAAAATAAGCTTAGTTTTAGAGATTGGACATGAGGGAACTAAATTTATAACATTTACCACTGAGGAAAATCTCTTTGAAGGAATAAAATTTTGAGTAAGTATATAAGAATCGTCACTAAATGAATCATACAGTTCCATGCTGTGATTAGTCTACTATACCCATCCGTTCATTTTTTAAGAAACATTAACAATAATAAAGACACATAAATTAAAAAAATCTGTTGGACTTTATTAAGTAAGAACTACACTTATTGTCTAAGTAGAAATCAAATATCTCAGACAATCATATATGATTGTAAAACAAAAACTTTAAGAATAAAAATATTTACTTAGGTATATGATTTTTTAAAATTGTGGCATAACTTCTATCATAGATGTATTCGCAACAAAATGTTACAGCAGACTGAGCGGCAATCGCTGCTGCGTGCTCAGATCTCAGACACATTTACGCGTGTCTCGCGTGTTTTGTTTTTAATATAACCTCGATTATTCTACTTATTCCTATAGTTAACTGACCTTGGTTTTCCCTAAAAGGAGGTTTTATTATAATGTTGAAAAGCTCTTGACATCAGCTATTAAATTCCGAAATAAAAAATAGCGTATTTTATTAAAAAGAATAATTTAACTTTGACCTGACTTTTATGGCGTCACTCAAAGTTAAACTGATAAGATTAGTAAATAGATCATTTTAAACCTTACAAGTATATTACCTTTAGTATAATATAATATTCTAAGCGCGAGCGTGATGTAGCAGATAGCGCATTGGTTTTGTTATACTATAAAGATCTCGGGTTCGATCACCAGTAGAATCGAAAAATTTTCGTACGCTCGTAGCTCCTCTCGGAAGGCAATGGCAAACCACCGAGTAGTATAGTTGGCTAGGAAACCTTCCTACCTAAAATTGTCGTTTGAAATCGGCATTTAAACTGTAGATCCTCATATACTTAAATATCTTTGGCTGCATTCTTGTTTCATCTATGTGTATGCTGCATTATTTATCCTTGTTATTCACTGAATGTTAAACAAGAATAAATGATGCATCATGCGCATCATGCGTGAAACGGAACGCAGCCCTTGTATATGATCAGGATGCACGTATAGATATATGAGAGAGAGGCGCTTACACGCTGTGAGCACTTGAAGAAGAACTTTAGTATGAAACATTTTTCTCAAAAATATTTATCTTTCAAGATATTTAAAGATTCCGAGACTTTTTATCCGCCCTGTATATGCAGGATGTCTCAATAATTATTACTACCTGAAATATCTTCTAATCTATAAGATGTAGAGAAAAATTTATATAATCAAAATTACATGATGTAAAGGGAGCTATCATATGCTGATAATAATTTTTGTCCAGGTGCTTCGAAGATTTCGAAGGTCAATTTTTTTTTTATAATAAATGAGATATGAATTTTTTTACATAATATGATTTCTTTAATTATTTTGCATATAAAAGTATTAAGATAATGGTACCAAAAAATCAATAATTTATTTTAGACGAGATATTTTACATTTTATTCTGGCATATTTGGACATAAAATTTAAAAGGGTTTTAAGGAACACATTAGATAGCAGTATTATTGTGACCTTGGGTGGCGTTACCAAGGTCAGGTCAAGATCACATCGATTTTTTTAAATGGAAACCCTAATTTATTGCATATTCTTATAACTTATTTTAAGAACTCTTCAGAGTTCTATAACAAAATATTTTTTTATTAAGTATTTTTCGAGTTATGAAGTTGGAAGTTACAAAGCCGTCGACGTTAACATAGTCTAAGACGTTAACATAGTCTGATCGACGGCTAAATTAAACCTCTTGAATGTTGTTTAGGATCGCTTTGAATAACATTTGTTAAAATCAAGGCCAGTATTTTCATTTTTGCAAAAATCTTTTTTTACGTAAAAATGAAAATAAGAGAAACAATCTTAACTGAGAATCAATTTAACAAATATATATGTAATTATATTAAACTGATAAGAAAAAAAAATTTTTTTTAATCGGCCTCTCAGCTCAAAAGTTTCCATTCTGTCAAAAGAACAGCCCTAAATTTTTATTAAAAAATATTAAGATTATAATCTTTAGAAAAGATTATAAAGAGAAATAAAAATATATTGCGACTAATATATACTATGCATCCCTACAGTTGGTTTGGGAAGAAAACTTTCTGAACTTTAAATGTGTAAATTATTATGAATTTTAATTACATCCTAAATTAAACTTTTGTTGTAATTAAATTTTATATATAAAATACGTAATATTTGAATGTCTAATCTCGAATTTTAGCTTTCTTTGTGTTATGAATATATTATATTTATTTTATATAATAGAAAACATTTTGTGTTGAAACCGATTCTTGTTAAAATCTATGTGTTGGTTTTTTAACATTCTAGGGTTCATCTCTTGTTTCACAATTTCACAATGTGCTTGAATATTTTGTGTTGAAGTGATATATAACATTCCTTAAAGTTAAAAGAATGCGATTTATGATTAGTAAATGATTAACATAAAAAGTAAATAATTAACATAAAAATAGTGTATTTTGAAATGCAAATTCTAAATTATTGTAAATGAACAAAATGTGTTAATTTAACATATTATAAATGTTAATTTTTCTGAAATGCATTAATCTAACGTATTATAAATATTAATTTAACTGAAGAAGTATGTTTTTATAAATTGCTTTTACAAATTATGTTATATTTTTTTATTTACTTCTTTATCTTAATAATATTTTTATTATTTCCTAATATATTTGTCTCGTAAATTAACAAAATTTGGATAGATCGTTTCATATCGTTTCGTACTTGAAATATTTTAAATTTAATACAAACAATTATTGTATTAAATTTAGTGTATTCAATTGTATATAAATAAATATGTAAAATTCTTTGACTTTGTATTTTTAGTTTTATAAAATATTAATAATATTACGAAGCTGCCGAGATTATAAAAAAATCTCGTATTCCTATCGTTTTCTTTAATAGGATGAATTCTCAAACTGTATTTTCTGAGTTTCTACGACTTTTCCACTCACGTTTCGCACTCTCCACAAACTCCCTCGCTCACATGAGAGAACTTTCTCTCGCTCTCTCTGTCTCGTACGATTTTACCTCGTGCCTTCTTCCAACTGTACAACTATATCACTGTCGGTAGCGTTCTGCCTCGAGTATTATTAGTCTTTGGAGTTAGGGAGTACGCATGGACTCGAATCTCCAGGCTCGCTCGCATGGTTAACTTCCGCAAACAGAAATTACCATTTTATTGGGTGAGTTCTGGCACCCCCCCTTACCGCGCCGGTCTCTCGGCTGCCCCCTTCCGCCAACCCCACTGCCGGGGTTGCGAACCCGCCTTTTCTCTCCTTCACCCCCGCCGTACTTCACAGCAGCCCCTAACGCAACGATTGGAATACCTAATCGTCCGGGGACCATTCAGCACCATTGTTCCATCGACTTGCCGTTGTTGGTGCCTGTTAACGCCGAATCCTTTCACGCCCCGGCGCTGCCCCGCCACTGCTTTTTCGTCACCCTCGAAAAAGATGATCGGCTTGCACACGTTCGCTGTCACGTTTGCTCGCGCAAACGGAATTTCCGAGCCGCATTTGCATCAAATCGCAACGGTCGCTACGTTAAATTCCCAGGCAGGGAATGTATGGACAGACCGAAATAAAAGGCCCATCTGATTGGTCTCATACAATGGGCCTGATCGATGAGAGAGTGGAAAAATATAAAATAAACATTTAAAATATTGAATGTAACCTTTAATGTTATCTAAAGTGTTACAAACATTTTTTTAACACATTTTTTTTGAGAATCTGTTTTACTGGAATCTTTTATATGAATGATTAATTCAGTGTTTCGATTATTCTAGAACCTTAAATTAAAAAAATGTAAAAATGAAAATATATTTATTCTAATTATTTTATATTTATTTCAGCTACTTTTTAAAATAAATTTTAATTAATATTAGTTAAGAAAAATGTTGAAAAGTCTGTTTATTTGTCATATAAAAACGTAACAATTAATTTATAGATATTTTTATTTCATAAATAACAAAGAAAATTATTCTTTTAAATAATCGCCAATTCTTGACTACTCTAGCGTTAACAGATTCCTCGTGTTTTAACAAATCTTCGGTTTTAATTAAACTCGAAGAAAGACGAATGATAGCTTTCTACCGGTTGTAATTCTCTTTCCTTCTTTCTCCCTCTTTTTGGAAATGAATTAAGACTTAATTAAAGTCGTTCTTTGATATGTTAATTCCTTTGCAAATATGTATTACTTTCTCCATAGGAATTAAAATTTTCACGGTATACATCTCAGATCGATTTGCTGCCGCACGGAAAATGCAATCTACTAAGAATTATTACAGTAAATTTTCTGATTGAGATAAGTAGTAATAAATAAATAAAAATAACAAATTAATGAATGATCCTTTGAAATCTAAAGCTAATGATTGTTAAAAATTTTAACAAAAAAAAATGTTATTAAATTAAATTGTTAAAGAATATGTTTGTTCCAATTTTATAAAATATATATAAATTTAGAAAACTGACAAGTGTTTCTCTTTTTAAGTGCTTATGAAATTGTTATGCATTGTTATACAATTATTTCTTCGATATTTCACGGACTTTAAAGTGTCCATTAATTTTTACTTTGGACAAACAAATTTATTTATTTACATGGAGGAATGTATCTTGGATTTAAGGAAAGGAGAATATTAACGGTGAGAAGACAGTAAAGTATTTACCTTTCCATTTTAATATATTATCGTTTGTATTTTTATTTCAATAAAGGAGGTTCTGTCTTCAAACGATATGGTACGATTAAATATGTACATCGAATTTTATTTTGTCACGAGCGGGTATATATACAAATAGACGTCCGGGAAGTGGCTCTAACTACGTTTCTTCGTTTTCTACGAATATCTCAGACCGCGGAGGCTGATTATCATCGCTCGCAAACGATCCGAGCGCAAGCATCTGTAAAATCACGATCTGCAAAATCGTAAGTGAGTACAACGTATGTCAAAATCGCCAAATAGCTTTATATCGAGTTCAACACATTGAGTTGTACAAGGAAAGAACTCGTCATGATATAAGAACATAAAATTTACCATTGCGTATAATGATGACAGACTAAACTGATCAAATTTTTAGTGCAAGGAGTATAAAAAAAATAATAATGAACGTAATAATAGGACTTCCGATCAACAAAATGTTCAACAACAAAAAATTAATAATTAAAAGGATCGTTACATATTGCTGTGGAAGATACGCAATTTCCCAATTTTATGATAAAACTATTTAATAATTGGACGACATATAAAGTGTATGTATTAATTTTATTAACTGAACGACATATAAATTGAAAGCCGTAAATATTAACTAATCGGAACGTTTCGGTTTCAATTTAAATCATCTTCAGCAAACAAAAATTAAAAAGAATCGATCGCAATAGGTTCGTTATCTTTCCTTCATATATTACGATTTTCATGTATTTTGATTTCCATGGAGGAAAATCCTTTTAATTATCAATTTTTTATTGCTAAATATAAAAAAAATATTTAAAAACATATTTGTATTTCTAATATCTTAAGTATCAAATTAAATATTTAATTTTGCATTCAGTATCTCTGTTTATATCATAAAACTTATTATTTCTGCCAAAAATCTGTGCCATAAAATAAAAGATACGCGTAATGCACTATATACGGTCACGTGAAGTAGCAAAGTTGTTAATACAACTTACTTTTAAGATTTTGTATTTGGACAGAATAAAATCTTATATCTTACGATTTTGCACATCGTGAAAAATTTTCGTGTCAATCATTAACAATATGGAGGTTGGAAATGGCGAATCCTCCTCCGCGCTCTCTCTTCTGGAATTTACATACCACGATGGCGTCTAGATAATATGCACAATCTTTGCCTTAACGTATTAATACTGTAGAATATTGTTTATGTCAAAATTCACTTTTCTCGCCTCCGTCCTTTATCCTATACTCTACAAGAGATATTTTGCTAGTTTCGCCGATCGACGATTGACGACTGCTGCTAGGCTCATGAGCGCCGCCGTTGATCCAGGGGGTTTCGAAGGGTGACCGACCGACATCCGGTTTACGTTTAACTGAACGCTTCGGTCGTGCGTATTCTGCTATTTAGGTTTGTACGCAACTTACCTCGAGTTGCGAGGAGATATTCGGCCGACGAGCGCAAATCGGACACACTTCGTGAGGCGTTACTCGATTTGATCGGATTTATTGATCGTTTAAGGTATCGGTGTATCAAGCGGTGTATCAAGTCCTTTTTCACTCATCACTTCGCACGGATGTTGCCTGTTGCCGAGCATCCTGTATATTTGCTGCTGTACGCAGGATATTCGATGAGGCACAGTTGTCGAGTAAACCGATATTTCTTGTCGAAAACTGAAACGATTTGTCTCTTTTATTTCTTCTTTTATTGCGACATAAATGGTCAGTGCACTGCAAAGCGTAGTTTGGACGAGGAAGATAAATAAATGAAAGCAATAAATAAATGAATGATCCTTTGAGATCTGAAGTTAACAAAAAATACATCATTATCAAATTAAAAGAATATGTTCCTTTTAATTCTATCAATTCAGATTCTGTTTTGAATGTTTATGTGTAGAATATCTAAATTATCTCTGTGGGCACGCGATCTAAGATAATAATTAATAAAAAGCGTTAATTATTTTTTATTCCTCTAAATGGTCTACGTACGTAAGTGATAATTTAAATATCGCATACATAAATCAATAGTTCACGTTTCATCATAGTTGACTTTTGTCCATAAAACTGACTTTTGTACTCGATGGCCATAAAAAAATGATATAAGTATTTTATGAAAGATATCATCGCTAGTTTCTCCATGTACCAATTATTAGCATCGAGTAACACGGTGTTTGTGATGTTATCGAATAGTTCACGTCGCACTGCATCTCGAAATCGATGTCCTGCAGTTTTCTGATTGTAATTTCAATCATGTATTAGCGAATTAATGAAAAGTTAATAATATTTAAAAATAAATTTGAAAAATTTATTATATGTATATTTACTCTCGTGACGGTTGACATCAGCACATTTGCCTGGCCATTTACCTGGCGTTATATTGCTTTATAAATTTAAATAATGTATACCTAGATCTCTTGACAATATAAAGTCATATATATGTATACGTAATACATAATCGATCTCGAGCCAAATATTTATGCTCTTTAAAAACTAATCGTGTAACTTTGATGGCAAAATCTGTCATTTTCTAGTCACAATTTGAAAAATAATTTAGCGTAAGACTCGACACACAAATATTTGTAATAAACATATCTTGAATAATAATGGCAAATTGATCAAAACTGATCATTTTTGCCTTCATTTCAGGCATGTAACAAGTTTGCGCAACACAATTCCTTTTGTCTATTGCACAAACCCGACTTGAAGCGAGTCCCGAGCAAATTTTTTTATACGAGTGCAATCCGCCTGAAAATTTTGCGCTAGACTGAAAACGTAGTCTTTATTAGCTGGCTATTTAGTAACTACCGTCGATATTGTTACATCAAAAACATCACAAATAACACAAATGTCAAAGAAATGCCTTAATCTCTTAGACATATTTTACGGTTTCTGTGCTGTTTCAGATAAAAACTCAATTTTCCAGGTTGACATTAATAATTAGCCCATTGTATGTCTCAATCATGAACACATACTCACTGATCATAGATATGTCAATTATCATATTGATAGTCTCTATAATTCGAAAATATACCCACCGATCGTCGCAATATTAATCTCTTTGATTTAACACGTCGTGTCACACCAACGTACGTTAGATTATCCATATTGGTAATTGTTGGTACCAAAAACAAGATCCTTTTTCAATCAGGTTCACTTCCTGCATACACGCACACATACACACAAACGGACGATCGCTTCCTTTTTTTGCCTAGCTTCTTGTACTTTCGTCACATCCAGCACCGTTGGTGATTTTTCCCCTCTATCACGGAACGAACTCGCTCTCGTCGTTCGATATACCGCTCGCACTGCTCAGGCTCAGGCGACTTTCGCCTGATCTAGAATGTCTTTGGGCGAAAGATTGTTCGCTTACTCGTCACGCTGTCACAAGCACGAGGCCGGTGCGGCTGGCAGCGGTGCGCGCCATTGGCATATCTTCAGTTAACCTTCAGACCATCTGCAAACCTTTCGTGATGCTCTCGACGTGTTCCTTGGCCCGCATCCTGAGCGCTTGGATACTCGAGGTACGCGGATCATGTCCCGGCGGACTCGGCGGTGGTGGTTGCACGTGGCCGCCGGCACTTATGCTCGCCATACTGCTGGCTAGCGAGCCTGCGAACAATGCGATTTCTACTTCTCGTTGGTATGCTCGATGAGAATGATCATGATGAACGCTATCGTAATGCTGATTAACTCGTTAACCCGGGAATAGTCACCTGAGATGTTTTTACACCCCAGCGCACAGTGGTTCCAAAAGCCTCTAAACCTGGTCAAAATTATTTATATATTATTTATACTTTATTTATAATTTTTTAATAAATTTTGTATAAAATGCTTTTTATAATTTGAGATAATAAAAAAGGCACATATGTAATGTATATGTCATGATAATGTTTAACTTACTTTACAAATTATTCGCTATCATCACTATTATCAGAAACATTTGACGTTTTGACCGTAAGATTGATTCCGGGACTTATTAGAGTGATGACATCTGCACACAGACACCATATCACGTATTTATTTATCATAAATATATTAAATGTCTCTATTAAATATTTTATAATATAAGAAGGCAAGATGTGCTTTTTTTTTAAGGAAATTTAAAATTATCATTTCAATTATATTAAAAATAATTGAGCATCATCAGTTTTTTATTGTAAATATTTTTAATAATTTGTTGAATTAGACTATTAGACTAAAAGAAATACATAAATATAGTCTAAATATTAATGCTTATTTTAGTCAACTTTGATTATTCTTGTACATATTTTACCTCAATTATTGAAATAAATATAAAAATTAAAAAGACAATAAAAGATAAGATAAAAACGCATGTTACATACCATTCATATTTTTAAAAAATAATAAAATATCTTAAATTTTGAAAACTTATGCTACAAAGAAAGTAATTTAGAAGATTGTTTACTTTCAATATTTGTTTTAAATAGAAGAATATAAAAATGTTTTTGTTGATAGTTTTATAATCCTTTAACATAGTATGAAATTATGATAAATAATGATGGCAATTTAATAATTGAAAATGAAATTAAGCTACCTTTTAAAGGAATTGGAATCACTGTGCAGCGACGAGAAAGTGTAAATTATTGTAAAATGAATACTATTTTCTTTCATTTTACATATATTTTCTTTTTTCTTTAATAATTATTCTTTACCGTTAAGTATGCAAATTCCTTAAAAAATCACAATAAAATAGCGTTATGTTAATTAAAATATTTATTTTTTAGAAATATTATTATAAGTTGCTAAGAAACAGTTGTTTCATCTTCGAATAAATTATGTGATAATTTATTTACTGGATAAACGAAAGAGTAAAAGAGTAAGAGTATAATAATAGAGCAAGAGAGTAAGACAATGAGCTGAAATTTATCAAAAGATGGAACAACCTTAGTGTGCTTGTTTCATTTATTTGAGTTTTACTCCTTTTTTCAAACAATTGTGAAAAATCTATAATGTCCTCAAATGCCAATAAAACAATCAATAATGTACAATATGTTGTTTATAATAACAATTTTAATTAGGGTGTAAAACACTTCAGGTGATTGTTTACGTAAAAAGAAATGAGATGACTATCCCCGGATTAAGCGTGCTTTGTATTGCAAGAACTATCGTGTACACATAGATACAGAGGGTTTAATTTTCTCAATAAATATTATTTCTTATTTTTTTATTTTGTTATATTCTAATTTTGTATTCTCAAATGTGACTGTAATGTTTTAAATTTATTATAAATTATCTATGTTAACGTTTGGCAAAAGAGCGGAATGTATTAGAAATAAGTGTTACCTGGAACGGGGTTGGGCACAGCACCGACATTTGGCGGTGATGGTAATCGCCTGGGAGACGTCAGATAACTGGGGTACCCCGTATGAGGTGCAGCGAGGAAACCGGGAAGTGCGCTGAGCAATCCTGGCGGTGCAAGCCAAGGATCTCCTGGCAGACCTAGAGCTGGACCGGCAACATTCCTGAAACGGAATATTTCCGCGCTGTAGTTGCTATATATTTGGTGTTACAAGCTTTTATATGATATCTACTTTATTAACGCTTAATATATATTATAAGATTATTACATTATATATATTATAAGCATTTAGACAAACCTCATATTAGCAGCGTGATGGTATTCGCTTAAACCCAATCTCGCAGCCTCCATTTTCTCCTGTCTACGCCACTTGGCTCGCCTGTTCTGGAACCAGACCTGGAACATAACGCATAACGACAATTTGTCATTGTTCAATTAGAAAAACGTGGAGAGAAATGTAAACAATGAAATACACTTGAATATACATTTGTTACAATACAAATTTATGGGTCACTTTAGGAGCATGATAAATTCGTTTTTCTTGCTTTTAACTGATAAGTGACCTGATGTCTATTAGGCATATTTAATATTTTGCATAATTTCACAAATTCATTAAGCTCCCTAAGGCGTTTGGCTCGACGTAAATCGGGGAACAATAGCGGCACAAACTCTCATTAGCCGCTGAGACGCGATAATGGTAACGTGTCACTACCGTATACTTGAGGAAGAGGCCACCCTCCTTTCTTCCCCATTCTTCCCATTCCGATCTCAACAGCAGACTTCGAGGTATCGCTCCTGACTTCGCAGAATGTTCGATTTCTGTTATATTATTAATAAGTACTATGATTTTCTCATATTACTACTATAATCATAGCTTTTCAAGATAAAACGACATTATTTTTTTTTACATACACTTACATTTTATTTATGTAAGTATTATTTAAATATTTATTTGATTATTTTATAACAGGAGAAATTCCAAAAAGTAGAACAATAAAAAATATATTGAAATTGTTTAAAATACTCATTTTCAGTGAGAGAGAATAAAAGAAAAGGAGAGAATTTTGATCTTTCTATTATTAGTGCATTATATTTCAAATATCTCTAATAAAAGTGTCTATTAAAATAACATGATTTTTATTAAACTCAACTTTTTACTGTCTTGCACTTGGATGAACATATTCAGTTCAATAATTGCTTTTATTTGATTATTGTTAATAATACACTTTGTTAATTTTATTTGTTTTGAAAACTCTATTTCACGCAGTCATGGTAATAGCGGAGTTTATTTGGTATAAGAACTATTTAACTGTTTATTGTTCAAATATAAAAATTGAAAGAGGCTCTATTTATTGCGTATCAGAACTGGATTTTGTGCAAACATTGCGTATACTATATACCTAATCAAAGATCTGAAGATTTTCAATGACTGGAGACTACTAGTGTATACTTTTGAAACTTAAAGTGAGATAGGTATATGTTTGATATTTGTCAAAAGCGAGAAAGAGAGCTATAGTGCAGTCTAGTGCAGAAATAGATCACAAGTTTGAATTTTGAATGATGACGATTTTGGATTAGTTGATGACGACTTAAATTAAGCCGAAACGTCCGAATGTCTTGCTAAATGATGTAAAAAGGATTAAATATAATTTGCTTTAATAGTAAATTTTAGCGTACGAATTATCGCGCAGGATTTTTTACTCTTATCCGCCCTTATTAAATTTTACTTTGTTGTTTTTATTAAACTATGTATAAAATATTTTTCAAAACATTTTAATACAGTTAGATTAATCATTCTACATTTATTTATATATTCATAAAGAAAAAACATTCGCTTGTTAAATTTCTTGATTAAAAAAAGAAATTTTCTTTTTAATGGTGCATGTGTACATTTGTAATATTGTAATCGTTAGAATTATTAATAAATATTCGAATATTGGAAATATAATCATGAATGATCCTTTGTCGTTACATTTTTTTAGATTGACATTAGCACTTTTATAATTGAATTAGAAAAATTTCGAATTTAAGAAGAGCTGCACTTGCTTTTACCGACAGAGACCAGTTACCTGCAAAAATCTAACTGTAGGAAAGCAGACGAAAATGAGCAAAATAGTAACAGTAAGTCAGAGCAAAAGTGAAAAAAGGGATAAGGAAAGCGAGAGAGGAGAGATTCAGAAGGTTCGATAGAAAATGGAGTTTCTTTGACGGGGTGCGATCATGCAAAGGACGAGAAAAGTGGCTGCTAAGACTTTCTCCCTTTTCTGTACTCTCTCTTCGTCTAACTTTATCTCTCCTCCTTCTCTCTCTCTCTCTCTCTTTCTTCCTCCCTACATATTTCTCGATTTCTGCTCCAAAAGGAGGGTGCAGAAATGTCTCTTTGGGCGGGTCTCTTTGGTCCAATCCTGAAAGCGGCGTTGGCTAAGAAAAGGGGGGGGGGCTAAGAAGAGGGTCGGTCGGCGAAAGATCGAAGGGTGTGAGCGGCAAGGGGGAGGGTCCACCCTTCCATCGGCATTAAGAGGGTAACGAGCCCGTGGGGCGAAATCGAAAGTGAGCGAGCGACGCGAAGTAACGCGACGCGGTGCGCTTCCAAGGTGGACTCAAGAAGGGAAGAGAACGCCGGAGGGGGTACCCCAGTTCACCGTGACGGCTCTCAGCCATGTTGATTTCTTTATTGTAACATGGCTGCTGTTGGCAGCTCGCTAAGTCTATTGCGTTAAGAGCTGATGGTATCGGGATCTTGGCTTATGAATTATTCAGTCCTGGTCGAGACGCGCCCGGGTATAAGGTCCACCGGGTGCCCCGTCCGTGACGAATTCACACGCGGCGGCGAAGTGAGCGTAAACCATTCAGGCTGAGATCCATCGATGAATCTTGATTTTTGCTTCGGCAGTCTTCTACTTCTAAACACTTAAGAAGGGATAAATAATGCTGAGCAATCGAGTCCAGCTTCTCTACGGTAGCTGACAGCGAATGATTAGAGGATAATTGTTCGTATGCAAGTTATTTGTGACCTCGATTTTTTTTTTATTATAATGTACACATATTTTGATGCACATAATCATCAATGATTCTACATTCCGGGAAAAGTTGTAGCGATTATAAAGATGACAATTATATATATAAATGTTATATATAAATGTTATATAAATTAATCAATTAATGTATATAGTTGAAATAATGCGTATAATTGAATGAAAATATCTATCAAATCAAACTACTTAATATCTAAAAATCAAATTATGATGTACATAATTGAATAAATTATTTTATTTAATTATAAACATTAGTTTTAAATATAAAAACTTGTATAGATGTTACACATACTTTTATAATTGCCTCCATTATATCTCTTTCTCTGAGTGCAGAGTGAGAAATTACAAATTAAGGAATGTGCATCTTATCTTGAAGTATTTTAATGAAGCCCTTCTCTCTCTCTCTCTCTCTCTCTCTCTCATATACATACTGCAACAAGAACACATCAGATTATGATTTTATACGCAAAAATAAACGTACATTATTATTCAAGATACTTTAATAGTAATAATACTATTAAAATGTTTCGTCGCGCACGCTTTTAAGATCAGTTCTTCGCAAATTTGTTTATTAATAGGCGATACAAAATTCCTTCGGCGCCTCCGAAATAATTGGTAACAGAATGAAGTGCCACATTCGAACAAGATGACTATATGTAAACAAATTGAATATTATTATCGGGAAATGAGTAACGATGAATTGTCAGGAGAAGAGAGAGAGAGAATATGAAAGGGAATAGGAAAGGGGGAGAGGGAGAGAGAGAGGAGAGAGAGAGAGAGAGAGAGAGAGAGAAGCACAGAAACAAAGTGAAACGAAGACTGAATTAAACGTCGGAGGCATCACTCGAAGTTTGGAGCTCGATGCAGAAGAAAGGAGAGGAATGGAAGGATAAGAGGAAAGGGGAAAAGAGGGAAGCGAGGGAGTGGATATCGGAGCATTCCCGGGCTCATCAGGATGATATTTCGCTCTCGAGAACGAGAAGCAATTTTCTTTCCTGGCTCCGTGGATGAGAAAAGGCTACGGACAAGATGCCACGCCGAAATGATGAGAAAATAAGCGAATTTCCCTTCGTATCTCTTATATATCCTTTTCCATCTTGCCCCTCCTCTTTCCACCCTTCTCACAGTCACCTTCTTTCACTTCTCTCTCTGTTTCTCTCTCTCTCTCTCTCTCTCTCTCTCTTTCTTTTTCTGCATCCTACGCCTCACCATAACAGTCCGTCTCACCGAGGACTGACTCGCGTTTAGCGGCGAGAGAGCGCGGCGCTCTCTCGTTCTCGCTCCTTTCGCGGAAATATAAAGAACAGGGCTAACACGGCTTAATCTTTTTAGGTCGTAAATTTATTAGAGCAGGTACTTCCACCTTTTCCGCTCATCTCCGTCGATGTTCTTCTTCTTATCCCTCTCTCGCCCTTCTATCTCACTCGGTCTTCTTCCTACCCGAACCGACCAGCCGGCGACGATCCTCGGCAATGATATTGCGAAGGTAAACTCGCTTAGACGGTTTAAATGCAAGAAAATTGAAATAAAATGGAAGTAATTCTGAGATTAAAATTGGACGTCGTTCCGTTGTCGCTGAGAAGCGGCGACACTTTTTCGTGTCCCTTCCCTTACCCCACTGTGCCCTGCTTTCACCGTGGCGTGTTGGTCTCTGTGAGATTTTACGTAGCACACTCTCGCTCGAGAAACTTTGTGATGTTGGAATTACATAATTTGCAAGATTTCGCTGGAAGGTTGACGCGCGGATAAGAGGACTAATTATCATTATCGTGTTAATACGCAAGTAACATAACGGAATAACAGTCCCAACTCTTTCGCATATAAAATCGTTGATTCCGAGATAATCGGTACATTGCTTGAGCTATTTTTAAATAATTATTAAATGATATCATAAATGTTATAATACTATGCAAAAATCTTTTGAATGGAATGAAGAGAAAGATAAGAAATATCTTACCATTTGTCAAACCAAAACATCTTATTCCAAGACAATAGAAAATCTTAAAGCAATAGTGAGCTAATACTCATATTTTGTAAAACTGAAGAATATAAACTCTAAAATTAAAATGATGGGAAAAATATATTTATTTATACATTGCTGCAAATAGTCTAATATTTTAGCACATATTCAAAGAGTTCATTTACAAATTGCAGATAATGAATAAGAAAATGAAAAAAATGAAATTCGGTTATATTATGATAATTCACAAGAGTTAACATCCATTGTTTTAGTATGTCTTCAATTTATAATTTGATAAATCATTTTGCAATCATTTTTTCCATAAACATATACGTGCCTTATTTATTATCATACTATTAGATATCACAGTTCTATTGTTAATCATTAATTCCTGAGAATCAAAGGAATAACCCAATCTTTGAATCAAATAACATTTTGTTATTTTTAATTTTCATATATGTCAAAATGTAAATTAATCTAATTCTATAGTTAAATTGCATAGTTTGAGAGTATAGAGAAATAATGTCATTAATGTATGTATAATAAAAATTAAAATGTATGCATAATAAAATTAAAATTTCACATTATTAATGTACTTAGTAAATAATAAACTAAAGACCGCAGTACAGGCTTTTGTACAACGGATACTGCATAAGAGAATTAACAAAAGTTTCTCTTTTCCATAAAATGAAAAGAAAGAAAGGATTCTGATTAGTTGATTCTCTCTTACACTATGCGTTATCTAAAAGTCTGTGTTGCTATCTTTAGATTATATCCATACAAACTTGTATAGTCGCATAAATGTATGCATAAGGAAAATTATCCAATCGCATTTTACATATCTTTATAACAGAAATGTGATTGGATAATTTTCTTTATGCATATATTTGTGCAGCTATGTAAGTTCGTTTGAATATACCCTTAGTTTGAGTCAATATCATAATGCAGCACACTTTATCCGAAATCATCTTGGGGGACATTTTTGGGAACCATAGAATTCTTAGCACGTCTCTTGAAGAGTGTGTTATATGGGATATTCCTTAAGTTAAATTGTTTAATTTCAATATTTTAGTTAAATTAATGACATCCGAGCGAACACAGAATATAACTGCAACAACATTATACAACATTGTCCTGCTATATTGTAGAATGTTGTTGCAATGTTACTGCAATCGAAGTAACCACTAGCTGAATATTGTCCCACTGATTACATGATTTCATCTGATTACAAATAATTTTTTTCACTACATATGAAGTCATTTGGTAAAATATACGATCTTATTTAATATTATACAATGATTTCTCGTGGTTGTATATATAATTATCAGATTATACATAGAGATTTCATATGAATTTTATAATTTTGATGATTGATCTGTCCCACGATTACATTAATTATGGTTACTTCCTTGGTTGCAATATTGCATATATTTTGTAAGTTATATTTTGTTGGGGTGTTAGGAAGTAGGAAGTGGTGCCTATAAAAATTACTAAAAATAATTCAAATTGGATATATAATTTGACATTATGAATTTAACAGTAGTCTACCTGAGTGCGTATACGGAATACAATATAAAACATGCGAAAGAGATATGAATGTA
>Ga0157364_1001011_pt1 | contig 22593 bp, 16 predicted proteins | sample AttsexASBM2_FD_111476 | JGI IMG/M metagenome (GOLD analysis project Ga0157364, IMG submission 111476) | Fungus gardens microbial communities from leaf cutter ant in Ribeirão Preto, State of São Paulo, Brazil - Atta sexdens ASBM2 | ecosystem: Host-associated > Fungi > Mycelium > Unclassified ...
AGGTAATATCGCGCCGATCAGGTTGCGTCGCAGAGAGGCCGTCACCCACGCTTCTGTAGTTCGACAAATGTGTCGGTCCCGTCATTTCCGTAACTAAGAGCATTTCCGCGGGCAGTGTAAGATAATGCGGGCATAAGTCAAGCGAGCGTCGGCGGATCCCGACGTGATATCGGCTACCTAAAAGAGCCGGCTCTCAGAGAGAAAAAGAGCGAGAGAGAAAGAGAGAGAGAGAGAGAGAGAGAGAGAGAGAGAGAAGCGTTCAATCTTTATCGCGCTGCACCGGCCGCGATGCGGTGGGTTCTACGTAAACGTGGACACACGCATGAACGTTTTCGAGTGCGTATATACGTGTGAACGCACGTAGCTACGCACGCGTGCATGTGCAGACGAAATGAAAAAAAATCGCAACACGGATAAATCCGCCCACGCGAGCGTGTACCGTACAAGAGATGTACCGCATTCACAGTGACGTGCATGTGCACACACGTTACACACGTGTAACGTGTACACGCATATACACGACACTGTGGACCGTACAGGTGTACGTTTCACGAGCGCATGCGTAGGCTCGTTTACTTAGCCAATGCCATAGCTGAGTTATTTATCTGTCTTTTGCCCGGCAGCGCCAGTCGAGAATGCCTCTATATACGAGCCAACACTCCTAGAGAGTTGTATGCGCGTGGGTCCCCGAGTTTTTTTTTCTGTTCAAGGCCTACCTGGTTATGTTGCCGTCGGACACACGATCGGTTCTCTCCTTTCCTTTTTACGTTATGTCTGTCTTTCGATCTTTACGTTTGTCTCCGTCATCTCGGTCTCCCCGTTTCTTTTACCTTTACTCTCTTTCTCTTCTCTCTCTCTCTCTCTCTCTCTCTCTCTCTCTCTCTCTCTTGGTTCGTTCTCTCTTTTATCGGGATCACTATACAATTTCTCAAGAAAAAAAAGAGAAAACAAAAAATTGACAAAAAGAATGGATGAGAGATGAACAAGTTGGCATAAGGACGATCCCGAGGAATCTCCCGCAAAGTGGATCCGGTACTTAACATCGACAAGTTCGCGCGGCCGAAGAGTCTCGAGAACGATCGTTAAACGGTGATGCTGTTTCGCGTCGACGTTTTCGATCACGCCGATTCATGAAATTGATCCACGGAAATCGACGAAGGATTTGAAGATGGCGAAATAATTATACGTTACAATATTCTGAGATTCACATCTATTTGTACGTATTTTTACTAATCTAATAAATCATCTTAGCATTTCGGAGTAATATGTATGTATAAATGCCTAGAAAAAGAAGAAAATCTTCGCTCATCTTAATCCCATCGTTTGTTTCGTCGATTTAATCGCGAGACTGCGCCATTTCCTAATTCCTAGAGCCAAGCAGGAAGTCGCAATGAAAAATTCGGTGCGGAGATACGTAAACGATAGATGAAGTCTCGCGTACGCGGCTCACGCTCGCTCTCCGTAGCCGGATTGTCGAGTGACGTCAGCGTCACCGGAAATGGAATGTAGGTAGCGATGCTTATTAAGCTTCAGAGCACGAGAGAGGGAACTACAACGAGAGAGAGAGAGAAAGAGAGAGAGAGAGAGAGAGAGAACATGACAGAACTGCAGTCAAAGGGAGAAAAAGAGATCTAGTGAGAAAAACGGAGAGAGGGAAGGATGGCGTTCAATTGTTTCCTCCGCACACGCGTGTCGCGTATGTACGTAGGTACGTACCTACGTCCATTCGTATAAAGAAGACGATGCGCTGCGAAGATCCTAGTGTGGGCATCGGCTATTAAATCAATGCGCTGGTGTGTCAGGATCTGTTCACGCCTCGCTAATACACTCGTGGAATGTCAACGAGGCGACTACCTTGAAAGAAGGAGGCTGCTGTTGCAGTATAGGAAATCTCGCGAGTCATAAGGGTAGATAAGATACTTTCTTCCTGCGAGTTATTCGATGAGCAGATATTTTAAGATGTGTGCTGAATGCCATCGAAATGTCGCGTGGAATATCTCTCGTGGAAAGTAAACGAGTGATTGATTCATAAAATCGAATTTTACATATAAGATAATTTTTGTATCATTAATTCTCATCTACTCTCTAAACTTTTTGAAATAGAATCTCCTTTTAAAGAGTGAAAATTGAGCTAGTCTTGGAAAAGAGTCCTTCAATTTTCAATCTTTAAAAGTGAAATTTCATTCTTCAAAGTGACAATTCACTCTAAAAATTTTAGAGAGTATAATTGAATAAATAATTGAATAAAAGAACTATCAATACTACTGCCAATACAACTACTATCAATTTACTTCAATAAATGCGATAAGCAAGAAACTCTATTTTTTAATTATTTTATTAATTATTTTTTATTAATTAATTATCCTTTACGACATAAATAGAAAAAATAATTGCATTTCCTGGATTGCTTAAGTTATTTATATGTGAATGAATAAGGAAGAGTGAGTAAGTTTGCGTCTGACCGCACTTGGGAAAGACTTATTCAGCTAATACTTGGATAGCTCTGCGGTTTGAACGCACATTATTCTCGCAACGATCGCACTTCCATTTCCTCGTCGTACCGTCTAAGCATCTATACATGTATGTGAAAACGACATGCGTCTATACGTTCGTACTCCGTGTTTCTCAAGAAAAAGAAAAAGAGAAAAAGAGAGAGAGAGTGAGAGAAAGTCATTAAAAGGAATGGCGAAATGTTCATAACTGTCAAAATGTCAATAACTAACAAAAGTAATGACAATTTGCGGACTTGAGTGGCTCGAACAAGAGACTTTACGTATTCTACATATAATTAAAATCAATTACCTAGTCGCGTGTACGTGTTATCTTCTATTCTCATCACTACGTAGAATATCTTATTGTGAAAAGAAAAAAAGAATAAATTGAAGGATATAATAATTTAAATTTAATTTTAAAATATATACAAATATCATAAAATAGATAATGAAGAACTTTTTGTTCTTGACAATCATTTACGCTTTTAAAATATTAATCGTTCTCTTTGGAACAACCTGTATCAATGGCAAAATGTCGAGGTCTACTCGTACCTTGCGAGTACGCGCATAGAATGTCAGGCGAACAAAGCGCGACGACAGCGATTCAAGATGAAGATGCAATAAAGTGCAAGAGAGGTGTCGCTGGGTATAATTATGGTATTCCAGATAAGGTCGGGTAACGTGGATAACGTAGTAACGACTTTGTACGGCTACTGGTCTCTTGTACAAGCGGCTACTTTTATCAATTGGCTATTAAATCAATGCAATGGCGGCCGATCGCCGTGCGGCATTCACGCTTCGCTAATGCACGATCCGAGGAATGTCAAGAAGGCGATCGGGATTGGCGCTGTGATAACGAGAACCAGAACCTGTCCATATGCCGATTCCATTAAACCACTCTTTCACGTCTCCTGATATTTTAGCGTTCAAATAGAGATCGTACTTCACAAAAAGTTATTCTTCTTTCCTATTAGCTGACACTTTATTTTCATTTATTAAGATTTATTTAAGAAGATCTCTGTGTTATGTATTGATTACATATCTAAATATATTGATTGATTACATATCTGATAGATATCAAATTTTCAAGAGAATTCTGTGCACAAGTAAAACAAAGGAAAAATTACTGCAATGCGTCGAGAAAATCGTAGAAAATTCAAATGAAATACTGGAAAGAGATTAGATCAAAGATTCAAATGAAAGATAGATTTGAAGAAGTCGTTACAGTTTTAGAAACTAGGAAGGCCGACATTTGTCGATCGATCAGTATCGTCGAAGAAAGCGGCAAAGATCCTGAGGACAAAGCGTCGCAGCGCAAATTGCAGCGTGCACGCGTAAGCCCATACATACGACGTGCTACGCCTATAACAATAATTTCAGTAGGTGTGAACGAAACCACCGTTGGAGAAGGGATGGAGTACACACGGGGACGAGGAGGAAACGTGAACACGAGCCCCAAAGCGCATGTCTGCCATGATTTGGAGGGGTTGATAGGGGTTGATTAGCGCCTGCGCTATTTTGTCCTTCTACTTCATCCCTCCGCTTTCTCCCTTTCCTCCCTCCTCTAGAAACTTATCCCTCTCTTATCAGCCACCCCACTCCGTTATCATCCCCTCTTCTCATCTACTCCCTCCGTTTCATTCCTCGTCGGTTTCGCCCTTTCCATCCATCGTTTCTCCCATCGTATTCTGTCTTTCTCCTCGTTTGTCCATCCTTCGTTTGCGTTTCCCTTTCTCTTTTCTCGACTTTCCCTCTCTTTCTCCATGGAGGACTCGGATTTCAACCCTGCCTCGCTCCTTCCTTCTGTCTATCGCTTTCTCTCCTTCTCTCTCCCGCTTGTCGGTCAGTTTCACCCCCTTTCGATACGCGCCGCTCATTGTTCGCGCGTGTCACGCATCGCCGAGGTGAAACCATCCGACGATTTCCTGGCTGGCACCTGGTTTCGCGCGCTGCTTTTTTCCTCTCTATCTCCCTGTGTCTCTTTCCCTTGTCTGCTTTCATCACAGAAGCCGTTGTTACCGTTGACCGGTCGTAGAGCATACGAATCGTGACGAGACAACGGAAGTGACCGATGTCACTGTCAATGGCGACGGAGCTAACGAGGGTGTGACAGGTGTAGCGTCAAATTAGTATACGTTTGTGATCCCATCTGAGGGGAGGGAGGAGGGGAGAGGAGGTGAATAGAACTGGGGTGAAATTAGTAGAATGAGAAAGATAGTTTTATAACAACGACGTTTAAAGGGTAATGTTTTTACGTCATTTGAGAAGGAATTTAAATGTCCAGATGTATTATCGCGAAATCACAGTACATATAATTTCAATAAATCGTACGTTATGTACTGCACGATATATTTAAATGATTGATATTAATAAAAACAAGAAATAACTAATAGGCTGTCGTAGTTCTAAACTGATTTGTCAAAGTTGTAATGTGCATGTTATGATCAGTCAGAGCAGGTTCAATATTGAAATAAATATTGTGTCATCGTTATAATCATCTTGCGTCATAATTAATATTTCTTGATGTTATTTCAAAAGAGGAGAGAAATATCTATTAAATCACTGTGTAACAATTTTATAAAAATATAAAAAATTATATATAAATTATACATAAAGAATAATTTGTAATAATTTAAATGATAATAATTCTAACATATTTTGATTCTCACAAATCGCTACTCGGAAATTATTTAATCTGCATTTAATCACAGTATATTCTTCGCGCTTCGCTTATTTTTCGCTTATTCTTCGCTTATTCTTCGCCGAGAAGCAATGATGCGTTGACTAAGCTAAAAGCGCTTGCGTTTCGCGGCGAATCTCGCCTTTCTCCCTCCCGACTACTTGCGTGATGCATCTTAATCGGATGTACATTTCCACACATAATTAAAGTCAAAATTCGCATATTAACATAATAATCTGCCTCGCGTGGATACGCCTGGATGGAAGCGGCACTTAAACGTCGCGCATCGGAGAACGCCGTTCTTTCGTTCGCACTAGGAACCGGAAGCACGTGTCAGCTACCTGATCGTCACCTCTGTTGCGGACTGCACTACTGGCGTGCATCGGCATGCGAAAACAGAATTTCGTTCGCATCGCCGTAGCGATCTTTAATAACACGCTTTTTAATCTGGAACAGATTCTTCCTTAATGGACGAATTTTTAATTTAAACCAAAGAATATTTTGACTTCTATTATTTACATCACATAGCACTTAAAGTCTATTGTTATAAATCTTTCTTCCATATATAATGTCTATCTTTCCAAAGTTTAATTCTGGAAAAATCACTTATTTTCAGTGATTTATCATCCGGAATATATTAATTTGATATTTCTACTGAGGAAAAAAATTGATCGTAAATTCGAAGAAAATATATCACTCAAGGTCGATACGGTGGTCGACACGCCCGGTATATCACGACAGGTAACCAATCCGAACGATGGATCACGGGCCACCGCAACTATCGACCGCGATTATGATTATCGGTATTATCCCCGCCTGTCTTTTACTCTCTCGGCAGAGATTACCCGGAGCATGTTTGCGCGCTTCCGAAGTGAGTAGATTGTAACGCGATACCTTCGCCGTGACGCCCATTCGCCTTGATTGGCGGAGATCGGCACACTCTCAGGAAGCCGCGATCTTCGCCACCAGCATAATCGTCGCGCGCGAAATTTGCATATTAATGTCCAGGAGATTTTTTTTACATCGTTTCCCTACGTGTATTATTGTCGCACGGTTTCCGTGATGTTATTCGGAATTAATTCTGAAAATTATAAGCGCGTTTATCTACGATCTACAAAAATTTGTAAGCAAGAATTTACAGGACGATTTGCAGCTCCTTCCTTTCTCACTAAACTAAAACTAAAAAAAGGAACCGATTAAAATTGAGTATAGGAATGTGAATTTCCTACTTTGCATCGTTCACATTACATCTTCAAGATAAATCTATGACTCTTCTTTATTACTTTCTAATAAAACTTGATTCGCTCTGAATGGAATTATTTGCGACTTTTCAGTCAAGAGATGAAGCATTGAATAATGCATCAGATGCTTAGTTTGCGAACGGGAAAGCCGCAGCAGGAAGCGAACGCAGGCAATGAAATCGACGGGCTGTTTCGCGGTCGCGATCACTCTTTCGCCTTTAACGGCCATAAAAATAAGCGCGACATAAACCGCGAACAATGCGTGTAAAAACCGATTGTAAAAATACCCTTGCGTGCGCGCGCGCACGTGTGACTGCGTGTGAGATGCGGGAATGGACAAAAGTGGTGTCCTATACGAGTTTTCCATCGAAAAGCGAAGGAATATATTATACCCCCGAATAGATTCGGCAGATTGTAAAAAAAAACGTGACTTACTCGGACGAGATTTATGAGACAAACACACGCGTTCAGAATATAACGGTCAGTCGTATTTCGTGTCATTTAGCATGTCGCGAGAGAGGTGCTTAAAGAGCTTTAAACTCGTTATATAATTGGGCATTGTAATAAACAAAGTACGTACACTTGTCCTATTGATATATTTATGGCAATGTCTTTATCAGATCCTCAATGCATCTGCTAATTTTGCAAATCAATGATTAAAAAGATTTAAAATCGTAGAACAGAAAAACGTATCAAATATCAAACATATTGAGGAGAAATGTTTCAGATGAGTAACATAGATTTTTTTCTTCTCTCTGACAAAATTTATATTATTTATTCATTAGAAAATAATTGACTTCAAAAATCTCAGGACTCTCATTTTAGAAATATTTTGTATATTATGGATAGAAAAAATGATTTTGCTGAAGTATCTAAAAAGTTAGCTGAATATAAAACTGGAAATAAATTTTGTTTAATCATCAAAATTATGTAAAACACACGAACTAATTACTAGAATGTCAAAATTTTTTGCAGCAATGCTCATTATGCTTGAATTTTCTACACAAATATTTTTATGGTCTAATAAAATTATTCTCAGTTCTACAGCTAGTTAAATTTTTAGATACTTCAGCAAAATTGTTCTTTCCATTTACTCTTAATTATTATTCTTAATATTCCCATTAGTTTCTTATTAAGTTTGATTAATTTGGATGCATTAAGCTGTGATTAAGCAAACTTGTTTGTATAATTCATGTATATTTCATGATTTAAAATAATATTATTAAATTATTTATAAAAATTGATGTGTTTGAATTACATTATTTTTGATAAATAAATAGCAATATATCACGAAATATCGTAAGATTCTCAGCATGATATTTTTGTGTAATTGTGTGTAATATTTTCGCCGCATAAAAATAAGGCTCTTCTTCAATCATTCGACTCAACGTGGAAAAAATTGGACCAAACGTGATATACATCCAATTAATTCATGGTCGCATAGAATAGTCATGTAGAAATAGTGCACATAAATCATTAAAATCGAGGAACATGTACCGATCTAAATATTTTGGATTCTGGATTTAGCATGTCGCGTCAACTAATAATTCAGCGAAAAGCACCAGCGTGAGATCACTTGTGATATGATGAACGTCGACATACTGATTGCGATAGCAGAATCTTATTAAATAAATCGGGAATGATTTTAGCTACAATAATAATTTACTATTTGCTCTCAGAGTATTTTAGCGATTAGTTTCATTAAACTCTCGTAATTTTCCTCGCAGCAATATTAGATAGGAGAAAAACACAATCGAAAATATGTAATTAAACATCGATCGATGAAATTGCAGCATAAATATATAATGTGCAAAATATTTTGAAATAATACATAGAAAGACGAAAACATTAGATTGGTATTTTCCATACTAAGATTAAGACGTTAATTACTTACGAAGAAAACATTAATCTTATTTTCTCACATGCTTCATCTTTAATTATAAAGTCTTCTGAATATGTAAACATGTTTGTTTTTTCTTTAGTCTACTATTTTTTATCGTTCTACAGCTTTTTTAATTTAACTTAAAACTTTAACGTTGATTCCAGTTTATTAATCGATCGAGTTTATTTATATAACGTTCACAAGACAGATAAACAGAGGAGAGGAATTAGAATAAATAATAATAGAATAAGTAATATCACACAATATTTTTCAAGATCTTTCAATCAGATCACATTGTAAATAGCTTGATTATGGACAGTGAGACTGATTGCAGAATTCTATTGACGGTAAACAATAATTAAACAATTACAAATTTAAATCAAAAACTTCACAAATAAAAAAAGAGATACACGTTAATTATTATTGAATAAAGCTTGTGTTAGAATCTTTTTTGTTTCGAATTGCATCACTCGACTCGGGCAATAAAATCCCTGGGAGGAGGCGACTGCTTCTTCAAGGTAAAACGTGCCACGATATTCGATTTCGCGATAAGCAACAACGACACAAGCCTTCGATGCGTAACCGTAGGCGTAGCGAGAAACACCTTCAGAGTCAGTCCGATGCGCGTTCAATGATGAGCAAACACCAAGTTCTTGCTGGAAGCTCACGAACGTTAGAGCAATATTTTCCAACCTTCTTTGCGTAATAGACTATTTTTAAATAATAAAACATTTGCGGATTTACAAAATTTGCGGAGTATAAGATATATAGACATTACATAAAACATAGGTAAAGTAATAGATAAGGCGTTAATATTATAACAAAAAAGCATAGAGTGTTATGATTAAAGATATATATTATGTAGATTTTATAAAATGAAAAAAACTATGAAAAAATTATAAATTTTCTATTATATTGTACTTGAAAGTAATATAAAAAGTTTGACGAAGATATAGAACCTGAATTAAAAATTATTTTAATAAGAGGATATGTTTTGGGAAAAAATAATTAAAATAAAATGAGAAAATTTTCATTTAAACTATAAAATTATATTGTTAAATATTAAATATTAATCTTATTGAACTGTTTCATATTCATATTCATATATATATATATATATAAAACATTCGTTTTTACATAGAAAATATAAATTTTTAATTTCAATTACTTTTTGCAGAGACTATACATCTTTAACTATATAAAATAGTTATTAAAATATCGACCAATGAGATTTTTACATATATTCGTATCGCAGTTCTAATTATATAATTTACTATTAATTAATTTTAGAATGCAATATGTAACGTAGTTAATAATCCCGTTTCGCATACGAGAGATCGTCTTTTGATTGTTTGATTGTTGAATTGAATTTTATTAGAAATATCTTTATTAGAAATACTAGGACAAGCCTGTCCCAGAATATAAACGTTTAATGGATTTCACTAGCGCATTACTATCTCAATCGTTTTTTCTGCAAAGCGTCATTATCCCGCTTGTCACTTGGCCGTCACGACAATTTCGTCATATCTTGTGATAATTACACGCGATGTATGGAGAGAATAATCGAGCGATCGAGTGAAGTATCTCTCGCCGTCGACCGACAAATAGAACCCGGACTTCGTCCGTGGAAACGAGAAACAATCGCGAGGAAAAGGTCTTGGAGAGATGAAGAGTTATTCAGGTTCAATCGATTATGCGTGCGAATACACATTTTTCGTCGTTTCCCCACGTCGCTCACGTTGTTCATTAAGCTCTTAATTAATGCAATGAAAGACTTCAATACCACCACGCCACGATTAAGTCGCGCGAATGAACTTTTACCGTAATTATTCATGGATACATCACGGATGGAAATGAGACACGAGAGTAAAAGTGTTCGCCCACGGTGATCCGACGAAAAAAAAAACTTTAAAGAACTCGAAGAGTTTCAGATTTATCCATTGAAATAAAGAAATTTTGTGAAAATCGTAACTATTGAAATGAATGATTAACTGATTTTGGTCAATCACGTTGTCTCGTGAATTTTCTTTTTTATGAAATTTATCGTATTCGCTACAGCTTTCTAATAACGCTTAAAAATCCACTAACCTTATCTCGTGCATGGAATGTTTGTCAATCGAGAAATGTATTACGTAGATTGCCAGTAATGATAAAAATCAAATAGGAATATCGCACTTTCGCATTTATTTGAACAATCAACATTGTGATACAACAAGAAGTAATTTACAAGAAGGAACCGTAGGACGATTCTATTCTCACGACACTGACGTACATAGAATATCGACGAGGTAGAGAGAGGTGAGAATTTCTCGACCATAGGTGACGATAATCCGGCAAATAAAGCAAAACGCCAAATGTATGTTGCACATTACTTTCATGTCATTTATTAATCGAAATTTAATTATTAATTTAGCTTCCGCCATTTTAACAAAATGTGTTCACCATCACTCGCCAGATTTTTATTTTTACGTTAATATAATAATTAAGATTTAATTATATAATAATATACAGCATGGGGAAAGAGGAGCGGGGGAAAAAGAATCATTTACAGATCGTTTACAGATCATATCGTTTAACGGTTTTGTGTATACGTGTAACTTAAGGTGTACCTTTACATGTCTTTCTGTCGCTTTTTTCTTGTTTGCATGTCAATCATAATTTACAACATTCACACGCGTTAATACTTCAAGAAAACATGAAGTTATGATCAAAATCGGTATAATTTTTATCATTTCTTATTTCAATTGTTTCATAAAAATATAAATTTCTATATAAAAATTTTCTATATAAAAAAAACACAATTTAAATACGAAATATAAACATAAAATATTCTAAAGAATAGTTGTCAAATCTAAAATAAAAATTTATTATAAAAAATATAAATAAAATAGTATTTAACATATGCATTCCTATGAGCTATTTTAAATATTGTATATATATTATATATACGTACATACACACATACGACCGTATATATTTATATAATATATCGCTGATTTGTTACAACAATATAATTCAAAAAAACAAAATTTCCAGACAATGAGTTCGATATTTTAATTCATTTTAAAATTGTATAATATTAATTTTTTAAAATGCAAATTTAAAAATGTAATAACTGATGTAGAGAAAAGTAAGTTTAAAATATAAAGTATTTTTTCTCTTTTCACGTGTTATCGTTCTTTTTTACTAACAACTAAAAAAGACTGTTTCTCAATTATGTCGTTTGCCGTGGAAAATGAGCGGTACATATCATGTATGCGTATGTAATATACAAATATGTATATACAACATAAAATTGAATTTATCAAAATTATACCGATTTCACTCTTCACGCGAGATAAGAACGCGAATCGAAGAGTGCGGTTGTTTCGCGAAATCACGATTATTGTTAACTAGAGAGGAAGAAAAAAAGAAACGTATCTCGGGATACTATCCAATTAGCAATTGTCCAATTTTACGTTTGCGCGTGCCAATTCGCCCAGAAAAGCATTTCCTTAATTTCCTTAACGAACAACCGCGCTCCTCGACCTCCATATGTCCGAATACGTTCACTGGCAATCGCACGATGCCACGATCGCAACAATTAACATCGATTTTCCACCAATCGCACGCCGTACACGGTCGCACTCGTACTTTTTTTTTCTCACTCGCTTTTCGCTCCTTTCTTTCGTTCTTTTTTTTTTTCCATTTACAAAAAAATAATGTCGAATTTTTTGGCGCAGCGTCTCATTCATCGTTTCGCAATTTCGCATCAGTCTCCCTCACTCTTGTCTCGACATCCGAAAAAACGAACAGTCCGATTTGTTCAGCCAATAAAATCACCCAGTGCGATCAATCACCGTTAATTTCAATCCCGGGGACGCCCATTCTTTTTGCGTGAAAGTTAAATTATAAGCATCCGTCGCTCTCGCAACAATTCGCATTTGCGCATCGATGGGTAAAGTCGTTTGTCGATACAACAAAATCACTTTGCCAGTCACGTATTTACTTCCTCGTATCGCTCCCCCTTCTTTCTCAATTAAACAAACAAAACAAAAAGAAACGTTATAAGAAGATATTGCCAAATTTTGTGGCTGCAGATTGTGTTTTCTTATTTTTCACGACAAATTTAAACACAAAGGCAGATGATTCGTTGGCTCAACAAATCTCTCGCACATTATGCGTCTACTCGTCTCTTTTTCTCTTCCTCGCCTCTCGCCCTCTTCTATTGTGTTTATATTTTTTTTTTGCTAACTTTCATAAAAAGCAAAAAATAATAACAGAAACTAGCATGCAATAACAAATGACGATTGAATTTACATATCACATACAACTCTCCGTTAATCGTATAGAATACACGTTAACATATTCGTTAACGTGTATTCTATACGATTTGTAACACGACACAATTATTGTTATAATACGCGATTAATTGACTAATGCGAAAAGTTTGTAGCCGATGCGCCTCTCGGAAAAAGATTCCTCTAACAATATTCGTTTCGCTAACAGCTTTTTATGCAACAATAAAAAAGATCACATCATAAAATTGACGTGCAGTGCAATCTCCACAGCGCGGAATTCATAATTCACGAGCGTCAATTGAATTATGCGGAACAGCGTATAAAAAAATATACATATGTATATTGCAAATGGCGCAAGTGAAATCTTTTGAATCATTTTAATAATGAGCGTCGCGTGTCAATTCGCAGCTACAGTATTCATAAACGTGCTTTTTACGCTGTCAATTTGCTACATTTTTTTAATTGAATTTCACAACAGTAATTATTTATTATATTTAATTAAAAAACCGAGATTGCACTTGTCGTCATAGTTAGGAACAGATGCTGGCAAAGACATTAATTCTCATCGGTATTATTTCATCAACAACGACCAATAATACGTATGAAAACGTATGTTTAAAAATATTTTGGTCGGTGATGTCAATATCACCAATGAAATTCCTCGTCGGATAACAATTTTTGGGCAAGATTGATCATCGCGAAGCGGTAAAGCCAATGAAATCGAAGATATATTTGATGTCGAGGAAATGTGAGAAGAATATGGTGATAAACATCAGCGGCCAATTGAGCAAATATGTAATCACAGAAGCTATATGACTGATAATAGCATACGTAATTGCAATAATCATCATTGTATGTAATATATAGCAGAGAGATTGTTGTTTTGAGCAGAGAGCAATATTTTACTGGATATAAAAGATGTGCTCTCGATTTTAATTAAAAAAAGATCTATTATATATAACATCACATTTTGAAATATTTTCGCACGACATGCTTAAGTAAATTTCCGAGATTCAATTCGAATTTAATTCTTCTCAGATGAAATCTAACATTTCCATAATGCAAAATTATTATCACTCGTCACGCAGCAGATTTATTCGAATTCTGTCGTTCGTGAGAACAGATATTTGTACTATGAATTATATACTATTAGTAGGAGAATAAGAAGTTTGAGAATAAGAAGTGATTTCCAGTTAATGAATAAAGCTACATGAGATTTACATTTCTCGAGATATACATTCTATAATTGATAATCTTCCGAATTGATTATGAGTTTACGAAACAATAATACATATAGATAAAAGATCATATGGATAAAAATGATTGTTGAAGGAAAGATACTGTAATAAACGTAAGGCTGACGAAAGATATTAGCGCGAGCTTAATGACAACATAATGCTTGAAATTTCTTGGAGCGAACCTGCAGGAATGGAACGCCAGCATCGAAAAATGGATCTAACAAGGATTTGATTCGTCCTCGACGAATAGCGTTGTGATTAGGACAAAGAAGGACGTTTGTATTCCAACAAACGAGAAGGCTAACGAGCGTCGCTAATGCGGGAAGGACTCTATTCTCGCAGGATGGACGGCCTAATATCGGATCTCATAAAATTCCGAAGCTCGTCTCGTAGGCAAATATGCTTCTACCGATCCACTATGATAGTCATAGATAAGACCTTAAAGCGTTCGCACGATAGTACGAAAAGCGGATACACGTTAACTGATTTGTTAGGAAATGTTAATCCGTAAAGGGAAACGCGTATGATCGATCGTAATGAACGAGCTAAATTTTCAAGGTCGTGATGCAATGAGAATATAGTTTATCAGCGTACAAACAAATGAGAATAGATATGATTCGCAAAAATAAAAGTAACTTTTAATAAAATTTTTCATTACGACAAATTCTTATTAGGTTCTTATCAATTTCATAAATAAATTTTTATGTAATAAAATGAAAATATTTCATAATTCCCATGCCATTATTATAATAACCGAAGTTTTCTATAAATAATGATGCTGAGGACTAAATTCACTTGACAAACGTTCGAAATCTAGTTTCACATCGTAGAGGCGCAATAGCTAAACCTCCTAAATAGAGTCCTAACTGGAGGTTGGGCCCAATATACCGTGCCATTACTGAAGCATCGAAGTATTACGGAAATGAATAGCTCGCGATGCGTTAAGCGTATTATAACGATCAAGAATTACGATGATTAGCAGGCCGCGCGGTGGCCGTGTAACATTGGTCCGTCCGTAAAGTCCCCGGTACGGTGGGCCCTCCTTATTAAAGTCCCACGACGCGCTCTCCACAGAACGATCGCGTCCCCATAAAAATCTCTCTCTTCCCAAATTGGGCCGTGAATTACAAGCCGCGGTCCCGGCGCGCGTTTGCGCCCTTAAACGACTCTTTTAGCTCGGCAAGTAGATACTATAGGTGCTATTAACGCCGGGCAGTTTATATACACCTAATGCATCGTTATGCGGCCCCGGCTGCCAGACGCAAGTACGACTCCGCGGAAGTGTATAAATTATCGTCGGTATTTCGGTAAATACGAATAATGTCAACGCAATGGTCCAGGCATTAATAGACAATGACGAACGGGTTCATTGAATTATCTTAATCAAATAAGAACGCAACCATCAGGTATGCTTTTTACGATGACCCGACTTACAATGTGTTGCTAGTACTATCATAATCTTTCTGTTATTCCAATATAGAATATTAACTATATATTTAGAATATGCAGTGAATAACTAAAGATTATTTTAATAATCAAAAGTTATTTTAATAACTAAACAATTAGCAAAGAATATGCAGAATAATATTAATCTCGTAATCAATAATAATTTTCTAAACTTAATGCTGCATTTCATGTACCAAAGAATACTGTGCAATAGTGGAATCGTAAAAAGATCATGAAGTAATTATATAAGAACGTTTTTGAAACGAAGAATGATCTGAAAAATCACCGATGTAAACTTTCGCGAGAAACATATAAAATCGAAATCGTGCGACAAGAGGCAAAACCGGTAAATCAAAATCTTATCTAATGATTTCTCATTAACATTCGTTAACGTTAATCGGATATCGGACGAACAACACCAAAACAGCATCTGCAGTTGCGCTAGTAATGACTAAGGTAGCAGCTGATGACGCCAAACAAATAAATCCGCGCGACATAGCGCGTAACGAGCCTACCGTGATGAAAAAGAAAAGGAGATGACGACGTCGCGTTTCGCGTGGGCACTCAGTACACTGGCGCGATCAACCAAGTACCACACAACGATTGAGGTGGAAAATAAATCGCTAGCAAGAAGGCGAAGGTGTGCGTCGGCGCTACGAAGTTCGCGACCACCTACGCGTTTCACGACGCCAAGGGAGAGCCGCAAAAAGGCGGTGAGTCGATCGAGAGAAGGTTCGATAAATAAAAATATATATATGTAAACCGAAAATATATATATGTAAACGGAACAAAGCGGTACTGACAAAGAGAGATCAAGAGATCGGGAATATTCGCGACAATCGGAGAAGAAAAATGGGACGTTCCTCTTATAGAATACATCGCGCGACGGATGTTTCCGTATGCAGATCTAAAGTGCGCTCTCTAGAATTAATAATATGAGAATTATACAGAAAATATTACTGAACGGATTGGAAACATCAATATCATTCGATTACCGAAACGAGAAAACGTAACGCAAAAGAAATCACATAGATATTCAGGATAGAAGTATTGGATGGAGCATCGGACACATGATTGCAGGTACGCATCAAATGACTTAAAAAAATGCTTTAAAAAAGCAGAAAGTGAAATCTTGACGAAGTGCGAGACTAAAAACAAAAGATACAATCGATCGATCTCATCTCAATTTCTAGCTTATGCGACTAGTCGAGAGGCACAATTTCACACATAGAACATATAAAGCCATATTTATTTCTCATTAAAATATTTGCCGATGTAAAATTGGTCTTTTTTGAAATATGACATTGTCAAGGATTTTAATTCGAGATTAAGTAAATCTTCCTATATAAATTCAATTTTGCAGAGAAAAAGAGATCTCGAAATTATTTCTAGAGAAGTAATATTGAACACAATTCTTACAATAATAAAATGTGACACTGTAAAATATGTGATCTTATCACACAAGATTATTATAAAAAATATTATGTAAAAAGAAGTTCTCGTGCGTCTATTCTCATTATTTTTCATTCATTTGAAGTTTAAAGGCCATAGAATAAACTTGATTTTAACGGCAAGAATGACAGCTTTCTCACCTTTGACCAAGGATCTCTGTGTATTTTGTATCACGCGTGATAAGTGCGAATTAGTTATGCGCATTAAGATTCGCAGCGACAGCAGAAGAGAAAAAGAAATCAAAACTGAGCGAGACGATTCGTGTAGAGACGATCGCAAACAAACCAAAGAAAATTTGGTAGAAGCGCAGCCGGTCAATACATAATAATCTAAAATTTTACATACATAATAAATCTAAATAAACCAGTTATGCGATAAATGGATTTTTCCACTATTCCGTATAATTATTCCATTTGAACTTTTTCTGCTTGTCGTCATACTGATATTTAAAAGACAGTAGAATTTAATAACAGAAAATGAATATTATACGAAAATGAGATTATACGTCCCATACTACAATACAATTACTGCACCATAAACTGATCAGATAATTAATAACTTCTACATAAATCACATAGTTTATAATCATCTAATACTATACTTCATGACGTAAGATACTTTCAGTAAATAGTACTGTACGAACCGTGTACGTCAGTCTCGCCATCTGCCTAAGCCTCTTTGAAAAAAACATAATCCAGACAAGAGAGAAAATGAATGAGACGAGAAGTAGAAAGACAAAGGAAGACAGAGAGAGAGAGAGAGAGAGCGAGAGAGGAAGAATTCTTCGATATTATGCCCGGCAGCGAGATAGAAAGACGCGAGATTCTCGATTCGGTGCTCGACTCCCGGGTAGTACAGATATCGATGATATTAATATTGATGACAATAATAATAATTAGAATTATAATAATCGCAATAATAAGGAATAATAATAATAATAAGTGACAATAATAATAGTGGAATATTAAAATAGCGATAAATTCACCGCGTTAACGCCGGATTTGTGCCACAATTACAACATTTTCTCAAGACCAGACAACGAACGTCACAATAATATAATAATAATAATGATAATAATAATAATAATAATAATGATAGTATATAATAATAGCAATATAATAATAAACATAATAATAATACAATAATGATAAGACATAGCTAACCTTCCGATTTATACATAGACATAGAGCTTTCGAATGTAACGTACCATTTTGCGTTTTCATATACATATATATATATATTCTTTTTCTATTTATATATAATAATATAATATATCTTTATCTATATATAGACTCGTGTGTGTATATATACATATATATTTATGTTACTTACTCTTTATACAGAAGGGGTTTTTCGCGTGAGGGGGGAACTGTCTTGCTGTCTCGCTAGGATTTCGCACGCGCTTTTCCAATACGCAGTCTTTCTTCGATGTGCACCCTGTCCCTTTATATATGATATATATATAAAAACTGTCCCTCTTTTTTACTTTGTCGCGCTGCATATTCCTTGTCTCCCTCCTCTCAATTCTCTTTATATCTCCTTCCTCCGTTTATTCCAGCTCCCGCGTCTGATTTTTTCGCCCGTTGTCGACAATGACGATTCATGCTCTCTCTCACTTAACTTACTAGCTTTATCTAGTACATTATTTACAGTCCATATTTACTTATGTTACATCATCCGCTGGGTTTGCTTCGAGCAAATCCCGCGCGAACACAGCACTCGCTCTTTACGTATGTTCTTTTCTTGACGCCCGTTCGTCCGTCGCGAATATCGGACCCCGCGGGAGATAAGGGAAAATCGCACGCGCGCGAAAAGCATCCTTTGCGATGCATATTTCGTGTCCGATATTCCTGCTTTATTTGCGAGCGAGAGACAGAAAACACCTCCATTCTTTTTAACCACACCCTCACCCGAGTCCACTTTGCGTCCGCGCACCTCGTTATTTAACCATCCTTTCCTGGATTCCCGTCTGAGACTGCTGAGTTAACCACTTCCGCTCACCGACGATGATAAAATAACAACAATAACAACAGCAAACAGCCAACAAGGTTTGCAATCCAACTCAGACTTAACGAACGGACGAACGGGCCCCGACCTGGCCGCGCGAAGGAGGAACGTCATCATCATGTCCGTCTATGATACCCTTTGAGAGAACGCCACTGGCGGCTCCTCTTGCGTCGCGTCGCGAAAAGCACGATGAAGACATTTCACTTATCACCGAGACATCGTCGTTGGACGATAAATAGCTGGAGCCATGTGAGCAACGACGATTGATGACGATGACAGCGATGACGATGAGGATGAGTTTTCGATGACAAAGATATCTTGAAGAATTCGAACGAAGAATAATCATGATGTTCACCGACGGCTGCGAGTTACGGCAACATGTCCTCTTCTATTCTATATTTCTTTCGTTCTGCCTGTTCCATCCGCAGCTTTCATCCTCTCTCCAGGTCTATGCGCGCGGTCAAGGTCGACAAAAAATTACCGACCGTGCGCGTCAGCTCCTCAGCCTCCCCGGTGGACCGGTCTCGGCCTCGTTAAACCCCGTTGAATCTCGTCGAACGAGCCACCATTCCGTACCCTCGTCTCGGTAACGAGCGCCGCTGTCCGATAGATAGAAAGGGCGCCGCGAGTCGGTCAGCTACGAAGTCGTGTAACTGCCGGTGCGTGCCTGAAGGTAGTGATGATAGAACGGCGGCAAGGTCGTCGTCTCTGCCGTTGACGACACATTCGCCGAGTTCTGCGAGGTTACCGCGAGGCCCAACGGGGGAGGCCCCGGCGAACGCTAGTGGGCCGCAAGCGAATGGGCCGTGAGAGCCTGAGGGCTGAGCATTGGTGGACTGTGGCTGTGACCCATGGGCGAACCGTGCAGGTGATCCTGAGGATGATAACCCTGGTGAAGGCCGCCTTGACTCTGATGGCCCGGTGGCATACCCTCCATCATGCCATCGCCGAGTGTATTTGGTGGCGTCATCCTCTTTTCCTTTTGCCGCCGATTACAGAACCACACCCTGACCACTTCCTTCTCAAGTTGCAATGAGTCCGCCAGCGAGGTGATTTCCTGGGCCGACGGTTTTGGCTGTTTATGGAAGTGTTGCTCGAGCGCACCCTTTACCGACACTTCAATCGACGTCCTCTTCTTTCGCTTCCTACCCTGGGCAGCAATCTTGTCGATGCTCGTCGGCGATCCGGTCGTCGAGTCCGCTTCCTCGAGCCACTTCTGCAGCAGCGGCTTCAGCTTGCACATATTTTTAAAGCTCAATTGCAGAGCTTCGAACCTACATATTGTCGTCTGCGAGAAGACGTTGCCGTAGAGAGTACCGAGCGCGAGACCGACGTCCGCCTGGGTGAAGCCGAGTTTGATGCGCCGTTGTTTGAACTGCTTGGCGAAGGCCTCGAGATCATCCGATGTCGGTGTGTCCTCCTCGCCGGCGCTGTGATCCCTGTCGAGAGGATGGCCCGCGTGCAAAGGATGCCCCGACGGTGGACTATGATTGTGCGCGTCCCTCAAGTGGTGAGGTAGACCGGTCTGATGGTTGTGCAGCTGATGTGGATGCTGATGCGGGTGCTGATGCAGCATACCATTCATCGCTGCATGGTACTGTTGGAGGGTGGTGGGCGAGGCCGCGCCACCGCTCGGATTATAATGCGCCGACGGGACAACCGGTGCGTGCCAAGAGTGCGGTGAGGCCATGCCCGGGGACTGATGCGGCCCCCGATGGTGCATACCCTGGTCCGTCGCGGTCGCCGCGGCCGCTGCGGTCAACGGCTTCACATCGAGACTCGTATTTGCCTGATGGGGATGATGATGGGGATGATGGCTAGTATGGTGCATACCCATCGAGGCCGCCCAAGGATCGCTACCAGGCTGTAAGCTCACCCAGGGATTTGCCGACGAGAGACTCGCCGGATGGGAAAGTCCGTTTGGCGACGGCGAAGACGTCACCTGATGGTGATGGTGATGGTGGTGATGATGCTGCGGCGCCGTCATGTACTTCATTTCACCAGCGTCGGCGGCGCTGCGGGGCGAGCCCGAGGAATAGCCACCCACGGCGATGTTCATCCCGATCGTTGTACCCGAACCACCATCCAGGTCGGTAGACACTGCGCTACTAACCGGCATGTACGTGGTAGCGGCCATCTACTTCCTACTCGTCGAGAGGCTTCGTGAAACCCTCTCGGTGTGGTTCACTACCGTGGACTGTCCACGGGGTACGCTTTTATTCGCACCCCTTTCGCAAATAGTCCTGTGAATTCCTTATTTTCGTTTATAGATGAAAAAAATGAATGTTTTTATAATTTGATGGAGAATTTGATGGAGACCGAATCGAGACAGAATCTTCTGTCGATAGAATCTTTCTCGAATCTTCAGATACAACTTTTATCAGTTGTATGTCTAGTCACCTCACGAATGATTTTCGAAAAGTAGATCTCTTAATAATCACTGATCACTCGTTGCACAATCCACAATTCGCGTCGACGCACCGAGGACCAGACGAAGCTGGTCGTTCTCGACAAAGTTTCGTCCATAGTTTCTCAAAAATGTTATGTTTGCAACAATACGGAAACATCGACGAATTTACAGTGAAAAAAAGATTATCGATATATATTATTTCTCTCGTTCACTCCGACGGGGTGGATCCCCGCGGAGGAAAAGCGCGTCTCCAGATCGGAGCACCGCTCTGTCGCGGCGCTTCGGAATTAAATTTTTTCTCTTGCTCTCTTCCTCTGTCGTCAGCCTTATCCCGGCCACTCGTTTCTGCACGAAAATTACACGTGAAACAAAAGCTCGCTTCCTGGCTATGTACTGACCAACCCTCGAATCGAGTCGGGAAGTCACTCGCGACGAGGATATCGATTTAGCCGAGGTCACACATCCCTGGTGGGGATTCGAACTTGTCGAGTAATCACTAATCTTATCTCGATGATGACGACGACGGCGATGTCCACGGCGATGCGAGGATTACTCCGCACTGGCGTGTCTGTGGCCCCGACGTAGTAGACGCGTATCGATGACGACGTTGCACGACGCGACTGCACTCGGGGGTTGCCACCGCGGACCGACGACCGAGCAGCGAGCGACCGACCGACCGGCTCGGCGTAAAGGGACGTACGACGGTAATCGTGGAACGGAAGAGACTCGACTCGGCGGGAGTAGAGTAGGTATATGATGTCGTGCGTGTGTGTTCCTTCTGATGGTAGATGTCCCTCTCTTTACGTGAGTGTACGTGTGCGTATACATACGATATACGTGTATATATATGTGAAAGAGCGTGTGGGTGAGAGAGTATAAGGAAAAAAGAAAGCGAGAGAGAGAGAGAGAGAGAGAGAGAGAGAGTGAGAGAATGTGAGTGTGTAAGTGTATGTGTATGTGTGTATGGCGACGGAGGAGAGACGGGTTAGAAAGATCTCGCTCGGGCTCTCATGCGTTATGCATGTCGTAGCTGAAAGCGACTGACTGCCTCGCCTCGCAGCTCGCCCGAGGTTCCCGAGCTCCCGGAGCCGCTTGTGGTGGAAGTTCGTCATGCGCGTCGCTGTCGTGCACATCCCTACCACTGCTAGCTACGCAGCTCGCAATTGGACAAGCTCGCAAGGTGGCCGTCGATGTACGTCAGCATCAGGCGGAACCTACTCTGACCGCGCCTACAAAGGCAGGCAAGTCACCCCAGGCGCCAGTCCTTCTCGACCCCCCCTTGCCGTCGCTTGACTACGTTCTCGCCTAGCTAACAATGCTCGTTCGCTAACGCTGACGCTGCCGCCACCGCCACCACCACCACCACCATCACCACCACCACCATCGTCGCCGCCGCCGCCGTCGCCGCCGCCGCCTCCGCCGCCGCCGCCGCCGCCGCCGCCGCTGCCGCCGTCGCCGCCGCTAC
>Ga0157364_1001012_pt1 | contig 22584 bp, 12 predicted proteins | sample AttsexASBM2_FD_111476 | JGI IMG/M metagenome (GOLD analysis project Ga0157364, IMG submission 111476) | Fungus gardens microbial communities from leaf cutter ant in Ribeirão Preto, State of São Paulo, Brazil - Atta sexdens ASBM2 | ecosystem: Host-associated > Fungi > Mycelium > Unclassified ...
AACCGGGCACTACGGTGAGACGTGAAAACACCCGATCCCATTCCGACCTCGATATGTGGAATCGTCTTGCGCCATATGTACTGAGATTGTTCGGGAGACATGGTCCAAGCCCGGTGAAGAAATTCTAATTTCAAAGATTCTGCTCGTGAGCGTAAATTCTATCATGAATCTCCTTTGGGCGCCCGGGGAAATTTCCCGGGCGGTTGATTACCACCTTCTTGGATCATCAGGTCCAGGGACCTCGAGGCAGTCCGCTGGTTAGAGAGTGTTCGGCCGACCCGGAACTATTGATCCGTCGGTTGGCCTTTCATCCTTGCCTGAGGTACGTAGTTCTTATTTGTGACACCCGTGTCTGACATCATGCTAATCTCAAAGAGCTCGGAGCTCCCCGCCGGAGAGTGATTGAAAGCACACCCCGAGACGTAGCATGAAGTTCGTTGCCAAGGTAGATTGAAAGTCCTCCCTCTATTAAATTAAGGTCTTCTTATTTCCAACTTTTTCCTTCTTGAACTGTCCCGAAAAAAAAATGTTTACTTAGAGGGAAATACGGATAGGGCATATTCTGAAAGTGAAGCAAACGAATGAATTGGATTCCAGGTCATTGGGTCAGGGAGATGGAGCTCGACCCTAATCTTCGTGTGGTTCGGAATGCAACTGGGATCGGCGACGCCTTTCAAACTGATCATGTATACATTATGAAGGAGAATTCATGGTTATTGACTGTGATCAGTTTCCGCTTCATCCACAGCATTCATCATACCAGCCGGCGGGGCGGTGTTTACTCTATAATATGCACGAGAATTAGGCGGCTTGCCCATTCCCATTCGAGGTATTGCCCAAAAAATATTCTCCTAGGAGATCACAACGAAAAGCTCCAAAAAGTTCACCACTGTACCAGTTTTTGAATTAGCTAGACGAGCTTGTCTTTTTCAGTTTTTATCCAATATTATCATCTAGATGCCAATGATGCAGCATAAAGGATGGAGGGCGGTTTTAGGGAGTGTAATTAGGCATGATTTTTCTGAGCCTATTAGCTATGACTTTAGTTTTCACCTTGTATGCCGTGTTACACAGGCTAATGGGTCTGAACTGGCCAAAAGACTGGGGTGCGTTAACTTTCAGGATTAGGACGATGAAGGTATAGTTGAGACTCTCCTCCAACGATGCTGTTGTGAAAACTTTTAGGACTATTGACACTAAATCTCCTTACACTATTTCCCAGCACTTCTGGTAGAAGATAGGCCGTCCGGCCAAGGGGCTTTAAAGGCTCCCATGGCGAAGACCTCCTTTTTTACTGGTGGGAACTGCTGTGAAGAAGTCCGAGCATACCGTTAACTATGCTATAAGATAAGCCATATGCAAACCGAACTGCTCATGGGGGCACGCCAGCGCTCCGTCTTTCAATTGAGTTCAGTCTATCTGGACTCTGACGTCATCTGGCGGGTTCACAAGTATCTGAACTATCCCCTGTTGGGTAGAAAGTTTATGACTCCAACCAAAAGTGCAATGCACTAAAGCCGCCATGTTTTTCACATGAACAGAGCTTCCCCTCCCACCACCCTCAGAGAGGGATTGCTATGCTGCTCACTTATTTGGTGTGGATTTCTTCCCCAACCTTAGCGTACTTAGTTTTGAAACTATAGGTCGACCATACGATTCCTTCCCCGGTCCTCTTCTAGGGGTTGGTCTCAGACAGCAAGAGGAATGGGGCAAAGACAGCGGAATGACTATGGCTTAATAATAATATAATCTCAATAGTAGCCTAACCTAAGGGGTTTAGTCACCAGAAACGAGCAAAACGAGAGAGTACGAGACAGAGACGCAAGCAAGGACGGAGCGATCCACTCTTTCTCGACTTGGAGCGTTCTGGGGACCATGGGCGAGAGTCAGACCAGGTACGAGAGGTTCAAAGACACTCGACTGAAAGGAGAGGAACTTGGTAACTCGACCATAGGGAGAGGGAAGGTGTAATTGAGTAGAGAAGAGGAACCTGTTGCCAGAGGAGGCTATGGAATAGTTGCCAGTGATTGCTTTGGCAAGCTAACTGAAGGATCGAGGCAATGAGATTGTCCTGTTTCCTAATATACCTATTCTAAGTGATGGCTTCCCCTGTGACTTGCTTTCTTAGCCGCTTGCTTCCGTCTTCAGTTCAGAAGAATGTTCCATTGATTGGACCGTACCCATTAGCCTAGCGACTACTGAAGAAAACCAGGCAATATCAATGGAAGACCAGAAAGACTAAAAAAAGCAAATATTCATATTCATGGTTGAGTGCCGGTTCCTACTATTATGCCTATGATAGTTCCAGTTCAGGTTGTGCCAATAAAACTATTCCGAGTGCGACACCTGCTCATAGGTAATCCATACGCCAGCTCGAGTGACTTGTTCCATAAGGAGGCAATGCACATTGTGGCGGTGGTGCCTGTTCTGCTATGGTTGAGTCTTTGTTCATTCTATATATAGGCAAATGAAATTGTTCAATAGCTGTCTCAAGGTGCTACTTGATGTGCTCTTTTCATGGTTCCTTGCCTTTGAAAGCCTGCCAGAAAGCTTCCCTTTCGTCTGCTCCGGTCTCTGCGTGTCACAGGTCCATGGTTAACTCGACCTCTCTCTTACTCCCCTATTTGAGCTTCGAAACCTACTCGTTATTCCATTGGCTTATCGAAACCAGCGAGCCCATAAGAAAACGACAGTAATTTGTGCCAAAGAAAGGAGTTGTCGAAGCAGGACAAAATCACTAAACTAATAAGTCAAAAGCCACAGGAGCGAGTGGAAGCCAAGAAAGCAGCTATTGGAAAGAAGTTTAAGCTATAACAGCTGTAGAAAGAAAGAGAAAAACAGGTGCCATCCTCTGAAATGGCAGCTAGGCTCGTTAGGAAAAACAGACTTCTGGCGTTGGGAAGCGGGGTAGTGACACCGATCAAGCCCTTCACTCGGCTTCCTCTTTTCCTTACTCTTCTTAGTAGAATTCATTGACAAGACCAGTTTCCACCCCAGCTGGCAAAAGAAGAAAAAGAATATGAAAGGCCAAAAGGGCCAAAACACACATATGAAAGTAGAAAATTGGCTCCAGGCTAGGAGAACATATTGGCTTCATCGGCTTTAATTCTTTAATTGCCGAGGGTCTATCAGAAAGACTCTTTCTTAAAGGAAAGAGGGGCAATCAGGACTGGGAACACCCGCTAGAGCTCAAAATAGGCCTTTCCGGCTTTGTTAGGAGTTTGTTTACTGGGACAAGATAGTACCCGTTCCGTTGTCTCCGAGTCAGGTTCTGTCCCCGAATCGTCTGTTGATCCGTTGGAGTTTGGGGTTTCAGACTTTGAGGAATTGATGAGTGAAGGGCGATGCCAGTCGATTGATACTCAGATTCCTAACTTTGATCAATCATACATGATCATGATAGGAGAGAAATCGTCTGATTAATAAAGAAGGGTTCCGCCTCTCTCTAATACAACTCATACGCGAAAGCGCATATGCGACATTCTGTTTCAGTTTCTGGAGGTTCTAGGGAAACTTTACTAATTCAAGCATACAGCGGATATGCGACGTCTCTTATCTTTCAGTTGTCGCAAATCGGTTCTTGAAAAAGACCTTTCCTCATAAGAAAGAAATGACTATCTTTAGGATCTGATGCTACACCACTACTTAATACTTTAGGGGATCGGCTCTGAACCATAAGTCGATTCCTCCCAAGGCTACCCATTCTGGAGCCATGAGAGGCGAAGTCAGAGGGATTGCTTTTACCCAAGCATGGTAGGAGTAGCGTAACCGGGGATTAAGAAGTCGGACAGCCAGCTCAACGAATGGTTGAGAGGACCGTCTCCGCTTGCCCCGGTTTGAACTCATGAGATTAGATTGAGAGAGAGGTGGGGAAGTAAGCGAAGCTGTTTCATTAATAGTTACCTAATTGATTGAATACCAGTCAATTTCCCACAAGAGCATACTCTTTTCCGATAACAACTCATTTGTGGCAGCGCATATGCGACAGGAAGTCATAGAGTCAGAGAGGGAATGGAGAGATTCTTCCTTACTTGCGCAGATCGGTGGTATTCGCAGATGCGTTGTTTTAGAGATAGGTCGTCGGCTTATTCCACCGACATGCCTAGGTCATTCTCTCGATCAGTTTGCTTTTGAAAGAGATGGGTAGGCGTGGTTGGGAATTGGTTAGTACAGTAGTGGTCTTTCTCTCTTCTTTCTTCTCTCCTTGTCTGGACTGGTGAAAGTCATCCCGCAGAAGCAGTTGGTGGGGCTTAAAAGCTCCTTGCCTGGGCTGTACAACTCATTCCTACCTGAGCTATTCTTTTAGCAGTGCTTTTTCGAAGGAAGGAAAAGGCATCTCACTTCTGACCTGGGGAATTTCTTCCAATTGCCTTGTCCAAGCTGACGGAAGATGCTTACTATTCTTCTGTCTAGGCTGAAGCCTTAGCCACCCTTTCGTGGTAGAAGCTGAAATGCTTTCTTCCTCTCCTTTCAGTCGATTTGCTCCACTCCTCTCGCTGCTATTGATTGGTGCCCTCTATCTAGCCCGTGCTAAGGTCTCTTTCTCTTTCCACTTCGTAATATCTTGAATCAAAAGAAAAGAGCTCCTTATTCTATCAAATTCACTTTTTCCTCCAAACTCTAAAGTAAAGAGAAAGCAACTTTATCATCCAGACTCTTTCTTTTCTGTAGTACCCTCCAGACTCTATCGAGTCTGTAATAAATTACCTTGTTTGAACTAAAAACTTCAGTTTCATTTTCCCGGGATTTTTGGTTGAACATGCTCTTTCCTTACTCTGACGAGTAAGCAGTAAACTCCTTCAGAAATGACATAAAGAAAGTGCCACTTTGCCTTTTCCCCGTATTTTTCTTGGCATACATCTCTTCTTTTCTCTGTATACAACTCAAGATGGGATCGCATTTCACCTTCTTCTCTCTCCTAATCAGTCTATTTCCCCTAGGACTCCTTCTTTCTCTTTCTTTTGAGACAAGCTAGCCTTCCTTCCTTTTCGAGATCCCATCCATTTCTGGGACCAGTTTCCACTCCCCTTTGAGATGGTCTAGCACAGATTAAGCTCCATAGCCCGTAGCTTCCCCTGGCCCAGTCCCATATACAGATCTGTAGCGCGTTGAACCAAGACAAGAACACCCGAACCCTTTGAGGAAGACCTTTCATAAAGAAGGTTGAACCTCTTCGTAACCACTGAAAAATCGAGTTGGAGCAAGGGCGATGGACACGGAAATAGAGAAAGCACATCCTAAATTTGGAGAGCCAGAGTCAGGAGTTTGAGGAGCTTTTTTGGTTTAAGCACTAAGAAAACCTATTTTTGGAATAGATCAAGTTCAGTCCCAGTAGCGAAGGTAGGCGCATAAGTTCATATTCCCTTGAGGGGAGCGAATACACTCGATCTAGCTATGTTGGCTAAGGATCTGGGACTGGTGCTTATGGATCTTTACCTAGAACCGAAACTGACCTTTACTTTCGATCTGGTAGTGATGCTGCGGGCTTACTTACTTAAATAGAGCCTTTGGTTCCCATACATCCATGTAAAAACCTTTCTCGGTGACAGATCTTATTGATGAAGCCATCCCTGAAAAAGAGGACAAGCACGCATCCGTACGGTATAACAGGACCTTAGCTATCTAGTGAAATAAAAGGCATACTTTCCCTCTTTCGTGGTATGGACCAAAGAATGGGTTCTGCTGCTATCGACACCTACCCTAGTAACCAAAGGGAATGCACTTGAGCAAGAATCGAGGCACACATGATGCCGTTGGCATGAAAGATAGAAAAATGCCAAACTAGAGGGGAAGGAGCCCGCTGTCGGGTATTCCAGCGCCCAACAAAGACCAAGAAGGACCCTTAATCACTGTCGAAAGTCTGGCTAAGGCGTGCTAGCCCTTGGGAATAGGGCGCAAGGAGGCTCTCTATTCTTCTATCTTTATAGATAGCCTCAACTTCCGTGAAGAGTCAAATCAAATTAGACTCACTGTAGTTACCATAAGATAGGGGCTACTGGATCTGGGTAACCTTTATAGTTGGAGAAATCCTAGCGCTATCAAAAAAGAAGTTGTACCGAAAAAAAGGAATCTGCTGCACTAGCAAGTCAAGGCTGGCTGAACTTGCCCTTAGTATTCAGGCTTAAGGCACACACTTTCATTAGTCAGTAAGCTGCGACCTGAAAGATTGCCTTCTGAATATCATTTTGATTTGGTCGGGGTGCACCTAGGTTTGGAACCCTTAGGGTGACCATACCAGGAAGGGTGCGTTATGGGGTACATGCAGATGAGGGCCTGGAGCGCCCATCCCGGCGGCACCTGAACGGGGCACCCACTGGGCTCCTATACGATATATAGATTACGGCAAATTGGAGAGGGAACCGTCAAGGCAGACCATAAAGAGAGAGAGCTAGCCCTTATAGTAAAGTAAAGTGAGGTACAAAAACTCCAGACCATATTGGAAAAGCGTGAGGGGATAGCAAGTTTGCTGTTAGGCTTCCTTCATTAATTTTCATAAAGGCTTACTTTAAAAGATGAGTGGAATTTCTTTCATGTCTGCTGGGATATCGTAAAGCACGATTTCGGCCCCAGCCCTTCTCCTTGCTACTATACCCCAACTGTGCACCGTGCAGGCGTACGTTCACGTCGAAGTGGATTTGATAGCGACCTAACCAGGTGGAAAGAGAAAGACAGGGATCGAGAGATTAGGCCTTGGACAGCAAAGAGCAGCGACTTACTTCTTGCCAAAGTGAGCTTAAACTTGACTTGCTTGCCCGAAACCATCCATTTCCTTCGCGAGGAGGGCCTATATTACCTAAGCCGAATCAGTTTACCCGAGCTTAAGTTTCTTACCCATCCAACTAAGCTTAGCCTTTACCTGGGCACCGTGCCTTCTTTCCTTGCCCATCAAAGGCGACGGGTTCAAAACAAGCAGTGAAGTTCCGCTTCTTTTCACCTACGACAGAGTTCGATTACCGACCGGGGCGCCTACTATACCTACTTTTTGGCTAGTCTACACTCTTTCTTCGATCCTACTCCGGCTTGCTTTGCCTAAGAACCAACCCCCGGTGGTGGGAAAAAACGTATGCTTGCTTGGCTTGCTTAACCTTATTTAGTTTTCTTTCCTACTCGAGTTTCAGCAGAGGACCTAAGGCCGGCCTAGTAATCGGAATGGGCGAAGTGAGCCTTAACGAAAGAAGAAGCTGTGGGATAGAAAACAAGGATGTAAGCCGTAAGGGATTCATCTGACTGGGACTATTCCCCTCCAACTGGCTGTTCTCCTGTTAACAAAGCTACTAATCCATCAAAGGAAGAAAGTGAACTAAAAATAAGGGCGTAGGTTCAAACAAGCTCCACTACTGGGCCGGTTGATGCCTGTGTCGTAGAAACAAAGTCCGGTGACTAAGCGCTAGAAAAGGATAGGCCGGTTTCAATCTCAGTCGGATTGTAGTAAGGAGTTTTTTCTGCAGTAAAATGCCGCCTCTTTTAGGCCGAGGAAATCTTACTTAAGAAAGGAGAGTGGCCGAGCAAAAAAGCAAGGCAAGGGATAAAGGAGAAGTACCCGGCCCGGCAAAGAAGGGTCTCCCATTAAAAGGTTTTTCCTTAGTAAGCTAGCTTTGTAAGCTAAGCAAGCCAGGTTCTATCAAACCAGACTATTTCACTCCTGGAATGAGCCTTTTGGCGACTCTCTCTCAACACAAAGAAAGAAGAGATGAAAGGATCCCAGCAAGCAGCCCTTACTAAGGTTTGAAAAGATTCCCGGGGGTACTACAGCTTGCGTGGAAGGCTAGGGTTGTTTTTAGAAAGCGCGAAGACGGAAGACGTCGTAGGGAACCAATTTCTATCGCTTGGAACCTCTAGTGGTCATTCATTCTTTTGATTTATCGCAGTCGAAAGAGTTGGTTGGCAGTTCAAACCTCAGAGGGAGTTGAAGAGAGGCCTTGAAGTTCGTTCAAAGGCACTAGGGACGAGCCATTACAGACGGTCTGATGCTTCTGGGGTTCGGCCATATCGAATTGTCCAAAAGCTCATCAACCTTTCCGAGGGATGATGAAGGCGATGCCAAAATTGAGGTTTTCCCTCTTTCTTAGATTAAATAAGAATGCGAAGGACCTGAACACTAAAAGATAAAGCTTATTTCATCAATCAATAGAACGGAAGGTTTTACCTAACTACAAGAAGGCCTTGTCTACTAAAGGGGTACGAGAAGGAAATAATTTCATGTATTATATTTATAAGATAGAGGTCTACGTTAGGCAAGAGGACCGCTACCACAATAGGACTATTCCACACCGAGACTGAAAGGTGCTCCAGCTTGCTTGCAATAGCCCCTCGCCCACTCCTCTTTCTTGGCCGCCCCGCTTGCTTTGCTATGCGTCTACTCTGCCTTGGTGCGTGCACCAGATCAGCTTCTCGTGAGAATTCCACTCGCTCCGGTCCCTTAACTTCAAGCTTTAAGCAGGCAGGAAAGCTGGTTAAGCAATGTGAGATATCTGTCTGCCAACAATTTTGCACTCTGAACAGGGCCTATAATATAATAGGGCTAGGCCGGACTCTTCCTGACTGAAAAGACTGCTTACTTGGTAGTTGGTGATTCGATACCTGCATCTGTGGGGAAGAATGGCTAGAAAACTAATAAGCGGGTTTAGGGGAAGGGGGTGAGATTCTTTTTCGGTGAGCTATTGCAAGCTACCTCTTGTTAACCCGGTTCTAGCTTACGTATACCGCTCCAGTGTCTTACACACAAGGTTGACGTAAGGCAATAGCTTCCTTGTTCTAAGAATTAGGCCGTCCCCGATCCCTTGGGGTAAGCAGGTAAGCCTGACAGGTGCGAAGCCGCTAATAAGCTCTTATTTATATTACCCCTTTGATTGATCGGGGAATCGCAAAATCTGTCTTTAGAGAAGTCTTGTTCTGGCTTGCCCAAACCATAGCCCTGTGTAAATGTATACTATCGATCGAAGGCGGATAGGGTTTAGGATAGCGATAAGATAGCATAACTGAGACCGTTTTAGGAAGAACTTTGTCTGATAGACTTCTCGAAGATAGAATGAGTAAGAAAGTAGCTTCAAGCTCAGTTAGTCGTGGAGTGATTTCAGGAGAGATAAGCGGGCTAGAAGCCTCCGAGAAAGCGGATGAGGGTATTCTTGGTAACTCCTCCTCCGCCAAAAGATTTAGAGAGAGAAATGGCTTTGGAGATGAGAGAGCGGAATAGCAAAGATAAAGAGAATGTTCACAGAGTACGACGAATGCTTTCCTTAACGAGCACGTAACGGATTTTTCTCCCCTCCGACTGAGGGGAAAAAGGCTTGCCTTCGAAGCGCAAGACCAAGCCAAGATATTGGCAGGGGAAGAATCTAAAGAATGGCAAGACGGAAAACTACTCTTCCGATTAAGATCTCCTAAGGCTATTAAGAGAAGGATTGGCTAGGTCCTCAGGAGCGGAGCCTTTTGAATCAAATAATGGATTATAGAGCAGTCGTTAGGCCTCCCATCAGATAGTTAAGTCTGGCGGCGTAGAGGAGATTGATTTGAACACAACACTAGTTGAGGCGCGTAGCCAAATAACATTCTCTTTCTCTTTCGAGATGCTTTGAATAGCTATCTTTCACAAGCAATACAGCTTCGGAGCGGAGATCAGCTTCCTTCTTCTTGGCATAGTCCTTGAGCATTAGGAGTAGGAGCTAGTTTTCATTTCAGTAGATTAGCCCTCGTAAGGTAACTACATTCACTCGTATGGATGTATGTACCTCAGCGCCTAGAAGAGAGCTTTCACGATACATTCTGGGAAAAGAAGCAATACAGGTGCGGCGCGAGCTAACCGTTCAACTCCTACTCTTATTCTTAGTCTTCCCATTAAGAGTACGAGAGGTAAAAAGCAAGGTTTTACTGAAGCTCCTACACCTGCTGCTATTCCTAACAAGAGACGCGTTTCTGTTGCCTTTGCTTACTTGCTTTCCTGCTTTCTAGCTTGCTATTGCTATTACCAGTACCAGCTTGTTTTCCCGATTGAAGTTACGGGACCGGTTGTTGCTTGCTTGTGGCTTGAAAAGAGACTGATTTCGATTGTTTAAGTCCAAGATCCGAGATCAGAGCTACTGTGACGCAAGATCGGCCGATTCCCCGCAACAAGCACTGTTTAGAAAGGCAATAACTTATACTACTACAGATGGTACAAGGAATACAGGGACTAGAGATATTGGTACGAATACTGCTACAACTAAATCAACTGCAACTGAAACCGCCGGGAAGGCAGAAAAAGGGTACCGGTTTTATTTCTCTGAAGTTAGCTTTTCTCGTCCAGGAGGTTTTAAGAGCATTGGGGCAATTTGATCTTCTTTGGTACGACTCAGCAATTTCCTTAGATTCCTACTTGTTGATCTCCTGCCAGTTTTTCCCTGATCTAGGGCGCAGGGAAGGACCTGCGCCTAGCTAAGGCAGGGGCTGGGCTTCCTCACTTTCTTTCTATTCAGATAGATCATTTTGCTGCTCAATCGTCAGCGGATCCCTATTGCGGTCAGTCTCACTACCTCTTTATTTTCTTTTTGAAGGGTAATCGTCGATCGAGTGAAGGCTTTATTGCTTCTCCGTCCACTAGTGCAGCTTCCAGCTCTACTTCACCACTGGGGGGAAGGAAAGAATTAGCCCACAAACGTTCTAGGCGCGTGCTTTTGTTTTGGAGCCACCGTCTTCTGAGCGGGCGATTGGTCTTGTTTTAACCTCGAGCTTTCATCCTTCGGTTTTTACTAAGAGGTAAGCCCTATAATATAAAGTAAAGAGGGCTTTTCCCTCTTAGTTAACTACCGCCGGTGCTACTTCCTTACTTAGTCAAAGACCCTGATCTATTCATTCAAGAAAAAAAAAAGAAGATAGTGATTTGGCTAACCTAAGGTACCTTCCCAATCGAACTATCGTGCGTGACACATAAATGCCGATTCCATAAGCTTATTTCACTCATTGCTCTTAGTGGAAGAATGCCCTCAAAGTCCTTCCCTTAAATGCGGCTGCCTTGAACGAATCCGAACTAGGGATCAGATCAACCTAAAGCAAGCACCATCAGTTGTGGATGAATCCAGAAAGTCTTTCTACTTAGCTCGTCAAGCGAAGTAGCTATCAACGGCTTTAGCATGACAACTATAACATCAAGCCATGGTAAACTGCCAAAGCTTCTACTGTAGTGTAGCACCTGGGTTCAGCCTTCTCCTTGCCGAGTTTCATCGCCCGCAGCGTGTTCAATTGGAAAGTCTGGCAAAGGCGCTTCCAACCCCTGGTTCAGGGCCTGAGGGTACCAAACAAAGATGAATCCCGCGCAATCAGAGATTAAGCCATAAGATCCCATCCCTGAAACAGGAAGAGTCGGGGGCACCTACCGAAGGAGTCTTCCCTCCATCGATTCAATGACAAAATTGCTCTATTGAGAGGGCCTTTGACAACCCTCTTGAATGTGGCTCGCTCCTAGTTTTTCGTCCCCCGCCCGTTCTATCTAGGCTGGTGGCTATACCAGATTTCGTGTCTGATCGAACTTGAAACTAGCCCATTGAGCTTCTTGGGTTCGTCTTCAGTTTGAAGTTCGCCGTAGGACTCTTCTTCAGAGTTATTCCGCGTCAGGGTTCCAAACCTGAAAGAAGGATCCTAAAAAAGGATCGCACACAAGAAAATAGAGTTGGAATGAAAGATGGGGATTAAAGAACAGATTCAAACGTCTGTTATGATCTTCTCGAAAATGATGCGCGATTAAGTGAACAATTTACAACGGCAACGAAGCTTTTCAGTCTCATTCTGACATATACACAAAACGAAACGAACAAGGAAATGCGTTAGCATTCCCAACGCAGGGAAGAGAGACCTCTGTTCCAAACACGAACAAGAGAAGAGAGCGAAGTGAGGCGGATTATCACTAGGGAGATCGAAGAGCTTTTCCTGAGATACCAAGAATCTGATCCGGATCAAAAGGAAGGAAAAGAAATTCCTAAACCTTCTAGATAATCTTTCCGAATCAACAACTCCTTGGTTGATAGCTATGATCCTGTCATCCCTACCCTTTTCTTCTCCCGAAAGGGGGCCCTAGGTCATGCCCTTGAGATAGGGATTGAGGGCTAAGCCCCGACCACGACTGAATGAAAAAAGAAGGTCACACAGGCGTAGATGGGGACCAAAGGAATGAGTCTCTTCTGTGCTTTCGGACTGAACCAAGATGGCAGCTAGCTCTTCCCCCCTAGCCAAGCGATAAGTTCCGCTTTCCGTCTTTCCTAAAAGCACATGTTATCCCACTCGTTACTCTAGCGAGAAAGGTTCACAAACAAAGTGGTTGAGGAGGGTTTCTAGGTCTTCTGCAAGCTGATGTTGTTGAAGGTAAAGAAGATCCTCTCTTCCTGGCCTAATCCGATTGCCCGTTCGAGGTGATACCCGAAAAAGCCCTCCCAACTCCTAGGTCTAATAGCTAATAGCTCTTTTGTCAGCTCTTTCGTACCTAACTAGGTTTTTTGTTTCGCTATAGAATTCCCCGGTAACTATGCTTTGGGGCTCAAACTAAATTCCTCACTCAAACGGCACTGGAACTCGGCTACTTTAGCCAAAAAAACGGATTTCACTCATCTTAGCCGGAATGTGCCCTCACTCTCTTTCTGACACAGGGCTGAGCGCTCTAGAAGCGAACAACTTACCCTCGATGATGAACCTGCCTTTTTGGCTTGTTTGGGACGCTAGTACTCTTCTTTTATTGCCTTTAGTTGTTTTTCCAACCAAATATGAATAACTAGAAAGAGGCCCTAAAGGGCTAGAGAGACCAATAGCACAATAGCGTGCTCCGAAACATCTAGCGCGAACGGGATCCGGGACTGGAACCAACAAGGGAACTACGCCTGGACTATCTCTTTCTCCAACTGGGACTAGAACTCTGACTCGATTGACATCTGCATCTGCGGGCACGGCATCTACAACTCGCTCTGTGTCTTGATCAGATGCTGACTAAGCAATAGAAAAAAGAACTGTTGCTACTAGGTCAACTGAGTCAATCCAATCCATTCAGTCAAAACAGTCAAATGCAATTGCTCTGCTCCAGTTCCCTCTGCTTACACCTGGTCAATTCGTTGATCGCCTCCGCCCCTGCTGTCGTCTCTGCTGACGAAGCGTTTATCTCTGTCTCTGCTATCCTAGCACCTGCTGATCAAATCGGATCGACTGAAACAAAAATATATGCTATCGGTGGAGCTGGTTCTACCTCAACAACAGGATCTGCAATTGGGCCTCTGCTTCCATTTGTGATGAAACTGCGGTCGACTAGTTCTGGATCTAGAGAAATAGACTCTTCAACCGGTGCCCAGATGCTACTTACCGACCTAGCTTACCCCGCTTCTGATGATGGGTGATCAACGGCCTATGCCTCTACAGGTACTATCTAGGCTTCTATGGGGCTTCCAAAACCTGAGGTTTTTTTACTTTATTTACCAAAAAGGAATTGCCTTACCTACCTCTCTAGCTACCGACTCCGCCTTTGCTATTGGTATCTCAGCTGGTGCTGCTGCTAATGCTGGATCTACTACAGGCTCTTCCATTTGTGGTGCTGGTGCATAGGTAGGTTGTGCCGGTGAAATGGTGGCCCACTTCTGCTTTATTAGTGGAATCTATTTTTTTAGTCCCAACACTTTCATCAACCGAATCTACTTCTACTGAATCCACTGCTGGGAACCGAATTGCCTTCTTTCTCATCCCGTTCCGATCACTAAACTCCGAATCTGAACAGAATTCGGCTCTGCAGATCGCAACATGGTCAGCATATCTCTAGCACGAGCAGCTCCAGGTCCGGAACTAGTAGACCCAGAAGATGTTGAGTCAGTTGGGTTCAATCGATTCTGGTGATTCTGCAGATGGTGACCCCTGCTGCGGTAGGACATACCGAAGTAATAGGAACAACCTAAACAAGAGGGGCTTATCGACTACCGGAATGCCGGGAGGAACCACCTGGTCTTAGATTATAAAAGTTTAGGGGCATATGTGCTCAATAAATTCGCTGGTGGTCCAACAACTACCGTTGCCATGTCTCCGCCCAACCATAGGAGTGGATTTCTCCCATAGCAGGGAGTTAGAATACCACTATTCTAGTGGGAGGGGGTTCGATGGGTTCAACAACTATAGGTAGGGGCTGGCAGGTAATGGGGTGGAGCGGTCGATCAAGAAGGCTGTCGGAGATTGATTCGGAGGATAGAGAATGGAGTTGGAAGGCTGTTAAGTCTTGAATATTCCCTCCCTCACTGACCTCCGGGAAATGTCGAATAGTAGGGACAGCGGAAGGGTGAAATTCTTTCTTCAGCGGCGGATGGAGAGGCGGAAGGTGGGAATCGAGCATTACTGGCAGTAAAGGCGAGATCGGAGCAGCAAGGAAAGGTGGACGGGCCCTCTCTTACCATTCTTATGGTTGGGGAGGAAGATGCAGTCAAGCTGCCAGGGGGAGATCCACTCTTATGAAAGGGATAAGAGATGGGATTGAGACGGGAATGAAATACTAATCCGGTACTACTAGCTAGCTATCCCACCGTCTATGGATAGCTTTCTCCGGTTCGATCTTACTCGTCTCAATAGTCCGATCCTTCCACCGGATGGATGAGAGGGAAGGTTGGTTGCACGTTTTCCGTGTGGGAGTAATGCCCTCCTGCCGATTACTTGCTTTACTTTCTCGCTGTCTGGCTTAAGGACAGACTAGACTGACTTTCTTGCTGGCTGGCATTCCTCGTCAATTCAGCCTTAGGTCAATCAGTCCAGTCGCTATCTTCTTTTCTCCCGCTCAAGTGGCTGCTTGCCTCTTTCTTTCCCTAGGGGAAGTTCTTTTCTCTTCAGAATGTTCGAACTCAGACATAGATGACTGGGATCACTACACTGGCTTTGTTGGTTGGTTTGAGGAATCTGAGACAGCTCCTTCTTCCATTTGTTTCCTTCCCGCCTCTACCATTCCTTCTAGGAAGATGAACTGCTATGACAAAGACAGCTTGCCTTTTTCCGGCCTTCAAAGATAGATATGAAAATAGCTTATGTGATGTCAATTCCTGATGTAATGGAATGTCAATGCTCTCATTTCCTTGGACATTCAGCCTTAGCTACGAGAATCAATAATCGAATGTGATACCTGACTCAATTCCCTTCTTCTTAGTGGGACCCCCTTTTCATTCATAGCTGGAACTCCACTCCCCCCTGCCTTGGCTTTCACCTCCCCTAAAAGGAAGATTAGGAGCTGCTTGCCTATCTAGTCGAGTGGCTATCGATCCTTCACCTATCGGTAAAGTGGCTTTCACTCCTTGAGTAGAATACCCTATACGGTCTGTGTCCGGGCTTACCCTTTTCGCTTCTCACCTTTGAAATGGAGTGCCGTCGCGCTCGTTTTCCCGGAAGGACATTTGTTTTCTTATCAGATTATCAGGAGATAACTAACCATAAGGGCGTTGATCCCGACTCTTTCATCAATATAGAAGGGATCACTCCCAGTCAGAGTTTTTCTTTCTCTCGCTAATAGAGAGGATCCGGCTTCTACTTCTAAGAAAAATGTTTTGAGTACTGGGAAAAATCTCTATCATACAATCTCGTATCTCATGACTATGAGGATTGAATGTAGCTACTTCCTGGCTTGGTGGATGTCAGAGAAGTGCCAGTGTCAGCAGGTGAAAAAGAATCAATGGGGCTGGGTGAAGCCCATTAGGAGACCCTGAGTACAATACCCGTCCTTAGCTCGTTAACTCAGCTGTTCTACCCGTAGTCTTTTAAACCGATGCCTTCACGCCCGCGCCTTCTAGTATAGTATAGGAAGAGTCGCTGCTATGCCCCTAGGTGAATAAGCTCCTTTTCATTCATAGTTTGAGGGGAGCTATGATCGCTAATCTACTAATGCCGTTGACTTCGCCCTTTAGCAATTCGCCCCTTAGGCTAAGGCTGAGGAAGGGCTTGAGTCAGGCTTTCTCAGAGCTTTATCGGGCTTTCTCGGTCGCTAGCGAAAGTTCATGCTTGCTGTCTTTCGTTTAGCTCCCTCTCTGCAATAGAAGTCATCTCCAACAAAGCAGCTGGTCCCAATGCATGCTTTTAACAATACAGATCGGGAAATGGCGACGTATATCAAGTAGATGCCGGTTCCTCACAAACTGACTTGCTTTCAACCCCACCTGCCGGAACATCAAGATCTGAGAATTGCGTACAAAAGGTGGTTCCGGACCTGACTCGGAAAGTAACCCTGACCTTTAGCTTTTTCTTGTCTCGGTCGATATCAGGTGAAGCAGCAGGCGAGAAAGAAGAAATGAGATGTCCTGACCTGGTTGGTTCTCTTTCTTCTTGTGTTGTGTCTGCTGTCTCCACTCCCCTGAGTGAGAGGGTCAGCCCCTTTTCATTAAACGTAGAAGAAGAAGAGATTGGCCTTGAGCTATTCTTCTTCCTCTCGAGTGAAAGCCTAGGTTTAGCCGGGGAGACATAATCAATGAATCAATTCGATGGCGGTTTCCTTCCACTGTAGCTCATAGTTTCAATAAGATAATAGGCGCACTCATGCTTTTAGTTGCGGCACTCTCCTCCGCTCTACCTCGCACTGAGATGATTCATCTTAGCTTGATTGCTTGCTTAATTGAAGCTAGGTGTGAGGTGAAGACTTTGCGAAAGACATAATCTTAGGGCAAGCATGGTCTCCGCGCTTAGTTGAAAGGCTAAGGTCTGACTATCGAATCAAAGATTGATTGAGAGGCGAGAAAAGTCTATCATTTCTTCTTTCTCCCATTCTGACCATGAATAGATTACATCAAGAAACCAAGAAAGCCTTTTCGGGTTATCGTCCGAGTCATGAAAGTCAGAATATGAGAAAGACTCCTCCAAGTCAGCCCAACTACCAGCTGTTTGGATTAGGTCTCCAAAGTCTGGAACCTTCATCTTTCTGCCAAAGCAGCTCAGGGACAGATTGCCCTCAGGTGGAATTGACGAGGAAGGTCAGAGGCAAGCAGCCCCTAAGCCTAAGTCCGAGCTTTGACTATTCATACGAGGAGCTTCAAGCAGCCACTCTCACATAGGGAGAAGAGAGGACACAGCTCGAGCCAAGATCAAAGACAGAGGCCAGCGCTATAAGGAGAGGAGCGAGAGACTTTCCCTGAAACCAAGCAATCCTGAAGTCAATGGAAGAAGTCGTTACCATTGAACTTTTACTTTTATTTTATATTATACCATTTTTCTTTTTTTTTTTTGGTGGCTTCACTTTCTTTGATTGGAGAAGTCAAGCACCTGGTTTTTGTCCTTTTCAATGAGATAGGACGGCCAGGAGCCCATTCTTTCGAGAAGGGCAGGCGGGAGACAGCAGTTTGCCACGAAAATGATGGAAGGGTGGTTCAGGTAATCCTTTAGTGAAAATGTCCGCCACTTGATTGTTGCTACGAACAAGTCGAATGAGCAATTTGCCTGCGACGACGAGGTCACGAACGAAGTGGTAGTCAACTTCTATGTACTTAGAGCGGACATGGAACACAGGATTGGCCGCCAAGTGTGTAGCGCTAGCATTATCACAGTGCACGAGAAATTGATAGCGAAATGGCACCGCTAGATCGCGTAGCAAGTAAGAAAGTCATAACAGTTCAGAGGTAGTAAGAGCGAGTGCCTTGTACTCTGCTTCGGCACTAGACCTGGAAAGAATCGGTTTCTTTTTTTTTGAAACCCAAGTCAGTAGGTTGTTTCCGAGAAATACGCAGAAGCCAGTAGTGGACCGTCTGCTATCGGGACAGCCAGCCCAGTCGGCATCTGAGAATGCAAAGAAGGTGGTTAAAAGTCCCTGAGTGATGGTTAGGCCAAGCCCAAGAAAACCCTTCATATACCGTAAGATGTGTTTTACAGCCTGGAGATATACGGTGGTGAGAGTGAGGTATTGAAGGGCGCCAACAATGCTACGATATTCCGTTGCATCAGAGAGAAGAGCACCATCGTATGCAGAGAGCTTTGAGCCAGACGCAAGGGGTGTGGGACATGGCTTGGAGTCTTGCAAATGAGTTCGAGTAAATCCAAGGTGTATTTAGTCTGAGTCAAGACTAGAGAAGTCGATGTACGTTTGACTTCGATTCCTAAGAAAGAAATGAAGATCACCAAGATCTTTCATGGCGAAGTGCGTACCCCGTCGCTGAATGAAAGAAAGGAGAGGAGCTGAAAGCCACTCTTTAGTAGGGTTCGAGTTATTCCAAATAATAATATAAAGAAAGAAGTTGTTTTTCCTGTCCTTTAGCACAAGGGTAGAAGGAAGCCTAGAGGCAAGGGTCCAACTCTTCCTGAAATTGCGCTTAGTCTCGCTACCTCTTTAGTTGCCGCCCCCTAAAAGTCAGTGCTTGCTGCAGACCGATGAACATGGATTATCCAGTATTGAGCAGCGGTCTAGCATCCTTACGCCTTCTACTAGTCTAAGCCACACTGGGACTGAGAGTGGAGTCATTCCCGTTTGAATGAAAAAGGTACGAAGTAGCTCGGTGTCGGCTCTGCTTGTTGGCGGAGGATGAAGAGATCTGCGCCTTTCTCCCCCCTGTGATTATGGCTCGCCCGCCCAGTCTAGTACCAAAGCATCCCGGTTCAATACCCGGGAGTAGAAGAGAGAACTCCTCTTTCTCATAAGTAGTGCTTCTCCTTCTCTACTACCGTAGCTGTCGGAAATAGCGAATTTTACTTATTTTCCCCTTTCCCTCATCTTCCTAATGGTGTTGGCAAGAATCTCTTCGAGAATAGTTCTATTCTCCTTCTAAGACTTTTTTTTAAGGACGCTACAGGTGATCGTAGAAAGAGAGACTTTATTTAGTTTTTTTTTAATTTCCTCAGTTCGGATTCTTCTCTGCAACCCGGGAAGATGAAGAGGAGAGTCGTCAAAGGGATCAATAGTTTTCCTCGAGTCTTCTTGTCTGCGGTGGGGAAAGCATTCCGGTGCGATGTCTCCGGTTTAGACACCTGGCGCCAACCTTCCTAAAACGCTCTGTCTTTAGGTGAAGGCGAGTAGGTCAGCGCACTAGCCAAAGACTGGAAGTCTATTTAACAATGAAAGACTGATTCTTGATCTTCGAGCGCTTTGGTGCGCAGGCTTGGCTCCGGATCTTTGAAAAAGTCCTCGATGCGGCTTCTAAAGAAAGTCAACTTAGGCATCTTCAAGAGCTTAACCAAAGAGAGGTGCATCGCGGTAGACTTCTTTCTTTTCTTCGGTGGGTCATGATATTTTCTCCTAAGTCGGGGTGCTTATAAACCTCTCTTTACTTTCTGGTGGGCATGCCCTGCAAGTCTCGTATGGTGGCGATTTTTATAAGTATTTTTGATATGCCACCTGGATCTCACTCTCCCGAAGTGCTATCCTAAGTGCGTACTGGTTCATCACCGACGGGGGATTTCCGATCACGTAAAAAAACCTCGTTCTATTTGTCTTTATTTTCAATTAGTAAGTAAGTTCTCTTAGTCCCGAAGAGAGAAAAGTTGAACTACTCCTCTATTTTAAAATAAAGGACTTGGAACCGGATTGTGGATTTCAAAGTTTAGTCGATTTCTTTTCTAAATCAACACTCCCTTCCGTCCTTCTACCCCCTACTTCACTGAGGGTCCAATGGAGATTGGACTGAAGTGGAGACCATGCTGGTCGTCGGTCCCGTCCTCCGGTCATGTAGGCTGGGGGAGAAATGCCTTCCTGGCCTTTGTAGGCGAGCTGGTAGCTAGTGCCAGAGTCAAGAAGGTCGACTTGCTCTTGTTCGAAACCAGAGGATATTCGTGCCCAAGCACGTGCAAGTCTCGTGGCACACTTGCAGAAGCGGAATGGTCCCAGCCTCCGACTTTGATTTTCACCTTTGCACTTTTTGGTACTTTAGGAAAAAAGGCCTTGTTCTGTTGTAAGTATGAGAGGCCTTTTTGTTATCTAGCTTTCGCAAGTCTCCTTTTGTACAAGGACTTTTGTAATGCATGCTTACCTTAAATGACACGTGCGTCTTGTGCCTTGTCCAAGATATTCCCACCTTCAAACATGTGTCCCTACCGGGTTTGTCCACCTTGGCGGCGTGTCACGATGAGGCGGGTTATGCAAGCCGTCCTTTCAATTAATGGATGCCGTCATTCCCGCTTCCCACGTATCTCAAAGCTCATCAAGTCTCGCTTTTCTCTGGGATCGTGGGCAGCCATTTTTCTTTTTCAAATTTCAATTGAATGCTTATCTCTGATCCCAGTGAGTCCTATAAATTCGATTGTGGGTAGCTCTTCTGCTGCATTAGCCTTGACATCCGAAGTGAGTAGGTCCCTTCAGTTTACCTTTTGTCTCCCCTTGCAAGACTTATCTTTCCAGTCTGAATCTTCCTCTTAACAGTCATGGACAAATCTCCCCACCGAGCCTATTCTTTGTCTCACAATCAAGAGATAGGGGTATATTTCTGATACTATCCACACCTATGGAGACGGTCTTGCTACCCTAGGTCCCTGCTGGACCTTCCGCCCTTCCCCTTCCATCTCGGATTATTATCCTAAAGAGAAGATCTTCCCTTTAAAGGTCCGGCCCTGGAGCCGAGTTTTCTATTATAATGCCCTGAGCTCTTGGCCAGACGCCAGCGAGGAGTGGCGTCAGTGGGTGGCCCGCGTGGAACCCTTTAAGAGTCATTTTTGGGAGGGGCAAGGCCTTTACGAGGCCATTAGGTCTAGCACCATCCGTATTCCATTTAACCCCACCCAATCTTTTCAACCCTTGATCCATTCTTCTGGTCTACCACCAGCAATGCCTTTCACTTCCCGGTTTGCATGATGAGCCAAAGACTCCTTGACGTCGCGGCTCTCATTGGCTTGAAACCGAATGCTTTCATGACGACTGGTGACCTAAAGACTCCTCCTTTCGAGTTTTCTTGGCCAACTGGGAAGTGGGAAGAACAAAGCCAAGCGGCAGGCTGGTTTCAAAACTTTTCTGACAAATGCAGTCCAATCCACAGAGGAGGTATCGGAGAAAGAGTATGTGAATTTACTCCTTTATTTAATGAGTCCTTTCTTGTTATGTCCTGCTGGTGTACAAGTCGCTGTGGAATTCCTCCCCTTAGTAGGCTAGCTCGAGGGGAAGTTTTGGCTCTTGGCCCCTTCTTGCCTACTTTTACAGAGGGATGCTCAAGTGACTTCCCGCTTTCAAAGCTTCAATGGTCCTTTGTGGTTTATCTTTTTTAGGCTTCTCTCTAGCCCTCTTGCCTCCTTTCCATTCTTCCTTCCCCCCCATCGATCTGCTGAGGTGCTCTTAGCTCCTTTTTTTTCAATCTCCGTTCGCGTACCCCTGCTCCGCTTTTCCGCTTCCTTTCTCTGGTTCTCCGGCGGTAGCCGAACTTTGGTGTAGCATTTTGTCATCCCGGGACCTTCCTTTCCGTTTTCTTCGCAATGATTCGAACATGGGGTCGAATGGTATGGGCCAGCCCAGTTTGCCCAACAGCTTGGTTTTGCCCAGTGGATAAGAAAAGATGTTCCTTTCGGGGAGGAGGCTCAGTGGGTTCTATCGGTTTGGAGCTTCTATTCATGATGAGCAGGAGAGAATATCTTCCTTTAGGTGCGGAGGAGTAGGCTAAGATCAGATCGATAGCTTCCATAGCAAAGAGGAGGTCCATTCCTGTCTAATAGGCGTTCTATCACTCTATTCCTTACGGTTCGGTGCGTAGGCGCCTTATGTGAAATATACCTTCCGAGGGTACAAGGCTTAGTCAAGCCCTCTGACATTTGAGGAAAGGGTTTAAAGTCTTCCAGTGACTATATGGGAGCAAATAAAAGCCAATAAGAGAGTGTGAGTGTTGATTCCACATCTCCTCAAAAAGCACCACACCATCCAAGGTTGATGTTACCAATCTCATAAAATAGACTTTAATTCTATGCTGCGCGCAAAGATATCCTTTACTTCGATAAATCCACGAATATCGTACTATATATACGTAAATGATGTGATCATGTTAATTTGTGAAAGATAAAGAAAAAAGGACCTTTCATGAGTTACCCTCTAAATCTTTATCAGCAATGGGAATAATGATGCATCTTTAAAGGAAAGACAATGACCTAGGTTATTGTCATACTATTACGGATCTTAACACCTTCCCCTCACCATAACCGAGCCTCCTTTCCCGGATTTCTTGATGGTTTTTGTAGATCTTTGGAGTCATTCTCTAATTGAACTTCTTTAAAACCGGGTGACCGTTCTCACACCTTAACTCAATGAATGGTGGCAACCTCGTCTTAAGATAAGATCTAGCCAATAAGACTTTCAGCGCACCTGAACTACCCATAGTCTATCTAGTTACGGGGTTGCACTCAATAGTCAATCAATTCGTTTTTCTGTAGGTTGATGCTTCGTATCGCACACTTGTTATATTTGTTTATATAGTTATAGAAGTATAACTAATTGAAAGCGCCTATGAATTAGTTCCAAGAAAGCGGCCGTTCATGTCAGGAATAGAGGTTGTTGATGTAGTTGCTTGTAGTTTTCTTTTTTTCGTCGAGATTGGGTTGGTGTTCAGTGTACTGGGTACAAGATCGAAAAGAATGCATTGGATGGATGCCCGGGCATTGAGAAGGAAGGACGCTTTCAGAGGCGAAAGGCCATGGGGAGATACCGTCTGTGATCCATGGATCTCCGATCGGGAA
>Ga0157364_1001013_pt1 | contig 22580 bp, 13 predicted proteins | sample AttsexASBM2_FD_111476 | JGI IMG/M metagenome (GOLD analysis project Ga0157364, IMG submission 111476) | Fungus gardens microbial communities from leaf cutter ant in Ribeirão Preto, State of São Paulo, Brazil - Atta sexdens ASBM2 | ecosystem: Host-associated > Fungi > Mycelium > Unclassified ...
GTATTGCTCCTCTATTTATATAAGTTACATGTGGTCCGTGCTACAACAATATTAACCGGCCCTTATGTCCATGCATCGTCCTCATGTTCTATTACTCATCCACATGTGTTTTCTATAAGGCCACCATGCTTCTTATATGTGCTCTGACGTCATACCTTTAATCTCCGCTGTACATGTGCACACCATGTGTACACCATGAGGAACCCATGTCCCTTGACGTCACTCCTAACCCTAACTCCTTCTAGACTCTTCCCAATCCTTCTAGACCCTAAGTCCTTCCAGACCGCTTCTAGACTCTGTCACATGACTTTCAGGTCATGTGTTCTTCCTCTGTTGTAGACTAATAATTATCTATCTATTTATGTCCGGCTAACCCTAACCCTAGCCAAAGTCTGTCTGCACTCTCGTCTTATAACACTTGTTAGCTAAGATCCAATAGTGAGCTCTTGGAAGTCTAATTGGCAAACAAGCATTATCTGGATATACAGAATACAAGTATCAGAATGATCTTTAGCTTTAGCTTATGTACTGTATATCTACTAGTCACACTAGTCACATATCTTGGAAGAGATACTTAGGATGTTTGGTGGACAAGTCTGCTGGAAGATAGGAAGGTGTGTTATTGCTAATACCAGAAGATAGTGCTATTATTAGTCAATTTTCAAGACAAAGCTTTACAATGTAACTACTAGCCTATATACTAAGTATGCTACCTAGGGTAATTATCTAGGAATAGAGACTGTAAGCAAGTTATCCTAGTTTTGGATAGTTCTTGGATGTCAGGTAGAGATCCATAGAGTTATTGATAAGTTTAGCAAGTGTTATGATGTGCATGAGGACTAACATTTTTCTTTTTCTTTTATCTATTTTTCTTGATTTTATATTTCTTTTCTTTTAAATTTCTTTGTCTTTTTCTTTTTCTTGACAATGAAAAGGCACATGACTGTGGTCACATGACATATCACATGATGTGAGGTCATAAGCCTAGAGTGGACTAGAATGGACTAGAATGGACTAGATAGATGATGTCAAGGAGCATATCAACAGCATGTTTATCTCATGGTGTACACATGATGTACTCATGGACAACACATGGACTTTAGGGTAGGGTTAATTATTAGTAGCATGGACTATCTGTAATTTATATAAATAGGGTAGTAATGCAGCAGAGACTCCTTGTCAAGTTCTCTTGTGATTCCCACATCAATAGCCTACTTTGAGCTTTACTTGCTTGTGTGATTATTGGACTTTGTGTCTAGTGGTTGCCACAACAGCAAGGATGTTTGAGGTAAAATAAAGAGTATGATCTACACTAAAAGAGGTCTATAAGTACAGATGAGTCAGAGAGAGTTATCTATGGGTTAGAACAGATGTGGCTAGATTGGAATATGACAATTAAGGAGTATAGACAGCACTTTTTCCTACAGAGCACACCCAGTGTCTATGTGGCCATTGCTGAGTGAAAACACATCAAAACATCTTTGCAAACTGCTCCAGGTTTGTCCATAGTCCTTTGATTGGTTTATTTCTATCAACTGAGGACTTTTTGAAGAAGCACCCTAGTGTTTTGCCTCCCCTCCTCAAGAACAATCTCTCCCTCCTTATGAGTCTCCATGAGTGCTCAACTAGTTTGCTTTTCTGTTTCTGTAGATACTTTCTTAGTCTCACCTCTTTCAGTTTCTCCTGATTCTGTATTCTCAGTATGATAGGTCTCTCTGGACTTGGATGTGTAATTTGTAGGTTGGTTATGAACAACCTTTCTCTTTGAGTTCTGTTGTCACTAATAGTGTCTCTCTGCCTATGAAGGGGATCTCTGTCTCCTGAGGCAAAAATTGTAGGCTACTTGTAGTAGATATTATAAGACGAGTGTGTGGACAGACTTTGGTAGGGTTAGGGTTAAGATATTGATAGAAGTATTATTATTAGTCTACAATGAGAGAGAGAAGGCATGTGACTGGGAAGTCACATGACATTATGTCATAAGGCCTAGAGTAGTCAAGAGTAGTCTAGAGTGGTCTGGAAGGATCTAGGGTCTAGAAGGATCAGGAAAAGTCTAGAGATGGAGTGACATCAAGGGACATGGGTTCCTCATGGTGTACACATGGTGCACACATGTATGATGGAGATTAAAGAGTATGACATCAGGGCACATGGACATGGCATGGTAGCCTTGAGGTAGATGCATGATAGATGAGTAATGGACATGAGGACAGGGCATGGACATTAGGGTAGGTGTAGAGAAGTCATAGCACAGACTATGAAGACTTTATATAAATAGTAGGTAGAATACTGTTGTGGTTCCCTGTCAAGTTCTCTTGTGAATACACAACTTGTGTTCCCCACTAGATATCCCTACTGAGGGATTTACTTGTAGTGATGCTATTGGACATTGTGTCTAGTGGTTGCCACAATAGTAGATAGTCTGCCACAGACTGTGATTGAGCACCATGTAATAAATTGTTGAACAAAAGACTACTATTTCCATCCCCATCTGGAGCTGACTTAACATATAGCACCAACTGCTCAGCCTTCTGCTTCTTCTCAGTCTCCTTATTATGATGCTCCCTCTCAGTGCAGTCATGTACAGATAATAAAGCAGTGACAGCATTAAGAGTGAGTCCTCTGCCTTTATCCAAAAGATTTTGTTTCATAACATCCCCAATTCCAGAACAAGGCAGTGAGAGAAAAATAGCATGGACAATATAAATGTCCCTGAGTTTCTCACCAGAGATTCAGTGATGCAATGGTGGAGTTGAAGGAAAGTATTCAGACATGGAGGTACACTCATCCCATTTCTTGGTGTACAAGTCCTAATAATAATAGTGCACATTAATCCCCTGATGCTGGGTAACATGGATGCTGTAAAGGCTATCTCACATGTCCTTCGAAATTGTAGCATCTTGTATACTCGCGCTGAATGAATTCGATAGCATCTCAAACCCATAGCCGCTGAATCAGATCGTAGCCAATCAAGATAAACCTTTTTCGACTGGAATCCAGTCCTTGTACCCAGTCGAGGAGTGAAGAATGGACTTACTGTCCTTGTCGAGAAGGGGACCAGAAGAGGATTTCAGAGGACAATCTTCTAAACCTTCCACAAGAAACCAAAGAAGGCAAGCTTGCAAGGCAGCCTTCATATTGTTGGACCACATATGATAATAAGTGAAGAGTTTCGGAGGACGAATCTCGAACATAGATGCTGTCGGGGGCCCATAACCTAACCTAACAAGAGATAGCGCAGTAGATATCGGGATAAAATGAATATATTTATTCACTAGGACCGAGGAACTGGTCCTAGGATGGTCTGGCTACTGGTTAAGTATGATCAACAGTGCACAGATGTAGTTATAGAGACCATGGAATGAAAAGATAAGAATGGAGAATGAAAGTGATTACGAGATGAAGAGCACAGTGACCAGACAATGAACTTGATCTGTAGTGGAAGAGACCATAAGGTCAGAGAAAGTGGGATGAGCTGCATCACAGAAGCTGGACATAGTCTGACACTTCGTAGCTTTGTGTGAGGGCCTTGGAGCTTTAGTCCCAAGCACACAGCAGGTTTTATTGGTTGATACAACATGCAGAAGAATTCAATACTATTTTGATGATAGGAATGTGAATAATAGCTCAGCAGATCCCTAACAAACGATACAGGTTTATGATCAAAACACAAACCAGCTGCAAATGGTATGTATGTCTAAAGTTATGACTCAAATGACGGAAGATCAACGTTTACGAGATAAGAGTCACGCAGCTGTAGTTTCAAACAACGACAGCTTTGAACATCTGAGACATAATGATAGGGCTACACGAGCAGAGGGCAGAAGGGCGGGCATTCTATCGCCCAATTCCCATCTTCAGGCAAGCACCGATGACATCAACCTCGTCCCACTTCAAGTCAATTTCACGGTTAGCGCCTTCCACAGCAACATTCTTTCGTCGTTGAATATGAACAAGTGTGCTTCTAAAATGCTTTTGAACCATTTCAAGTGTTTGTCCACCTTCAGCAAGACTGAGAGGGGCACGTTGAGATGAGTGGACGTCGGAAGAGGAAATATTATCAATGCTTGATGTAATGAGCTCTACCAGACTATTGACGAATTTCGGTGCGACCTGATAAATGAAGATGAGTATTACGTTGGTTTTACTGTCTGAGGACGGACTGACGGCAGATGCACCATGATCAAGGTAGTAGAGGTATTGATCAAGGGTATCGCAATACAATTGAGTGGTTACGATTTCTTCAATGGCCGAATTCGCTATTCGAAGGGATTTCTGGAGACATTCCAAGACACGCTTACTATCCTGATGGGGATACTGCACGCAATTCGTCAAAACAGAGCCACAAAAGAATGAAGATACCAACAGATTTGGCATCCCCTAAGTCATTCTTGATAGGTTGCTCCTCCCTTTCGGGCAATTTGGTATCATCAATCTTTGCAAATGATGTTTCCTGCCACCACAGATGACTAGCCAATCCAACTGCGATGGCTTGATGGCACTTCTTCAGAAGTTTTGCACCATGGAGAGCCGCCTTGGTAATCAGAGTGTCGTAGTTGTCGATGCCAAAAACCTTGGCGCCGGACAAGGTACCAATGATGAGTGTGATAGCTTGTAGCTGAGCACGAGACTCTGAAATATTGTCCTCGTAGACAGTAAAGGCTTGTACGTAGAAGTCATATGTCAAATCTTCAAATCCACACTCGTCTGAAATCTGGGCAGCCAAAAGGAAGAGACGGAGAGCAATTCCCGGTGCTTCTACCTGCGCCGCTAGTATCGATATGAGCTGCCGGATGAATTTCAGAATCATCGTGACTTTGGTTTGCCGGTTGCACTCCTAAAAATAGGATCAAAACAATGCGGGAGCAGTCAAGCCAAGACACACTTCGACATCAGTGTTCTTGTGGCAACGACAGAGTCTAATTGCGGAAGTGATCAGGGCCGGGAACGTAAACCGCATCCGATCACCCCCAGTTTCAAAGTGCCGTCGGGCAGTTTGAAGAAGCTTTCTAGGCCATCAGCACGTGAAGTAAGGACACGGACGAGAGTCGTACTTCATATTGAACGTCAAGAGACTCAGCTCTGAAAAGGTGTACCATCCGTGCCATCCAACCCTGTTCCTCTGCTATTTCCTCGCGCTCCACAAAATCTTGTCTCCGCATCTCTCGAGGATGAAGCTGTTGACCATTGGGTATAATTTGATTGGTGGAAGGATTGGATTGATCTTGAATTAGAACATGTAGCAGCTCCAGTGTGCCATCTGCATCCTTGGGTGTCTCAATTATTGTCTCGTTCTTGAGAACAGATGAGATGATTGAATGTGCTATTGACCGACGAGTTGAGAATAATTGCTGTGTCAAAAGCGGCACATAATTCGGAATTGCGAGTAGAGTCAACACAGACTGATAGGAGTTGATTGGGACGATCAACAATGCTGACAGATTTGCAGCTGTCTGCTGGGTGTGAAAGTCTGAACTAGAAAGAGAGTGAAGAATCATACGAATATAGAGAACAAGTCGGCTCACTCTTCTGAATGTTCTCTAGTCTTGTCGGTCGCAAAACCCAAGATCTGGTCCACATACTCCAACCGGTCCGGATAGCAACTGACAGATAGATTGATCAAAGCAACGAGGAGAGCAGTTATATCTTGAATTGATAGATCTGGCCGAGCCTTATACCAAATAAGGAAGCCGAACGGTACGGTCAAAGTGGAAAAACACACCTGGATGAGCTGAACTACCTGTCCCCAGAACATCTCGAATAACTGCACATCCTCTGGGATGCCTCTAAATTTGCGAGGTCCCTCTTTCTCTTTTCCCTTAGACTCTGAAGAAGCTGACGTTAACTCAGACTCGGAAAGCTTTTCTGGTTCAGCAGATTCGACGGTTGTTATGGCAATTGGAGGTGTAGGGATAGCCCAGGCATTGCTCAGTTCTAAGGTAGACCCCTGCGAGGATGCTTGATGACCCCCCTTCTGTCTCACCTTCGCTTTCTGGGACTTGACCTTTTCTGCAAGACGCTTGGCAGCAGCTTCCTCTTGCTTCTTGATCACTTCTGGGTCTTCGCTCTCTGCTTCGCTCACAGCATAAGCTGCGAGCCGATCAATCAGAGAAATGACAATCTGTTTGATGTTAACTTTGGGATGAAGTTGAGCAGTTGCTGAAAGGAAAGGTCTAAGGGTATGAAGATGGAACTCCGGGGTGAAAACCTGAGTTGGTATGAATCAATCATCCAATGAAGTTGGTGGAATAACATACTTGAATAACAACTTCCATTAGATACTCCTGCGCAATTGCATCCTTGCAGCTGACCACCTGCTCAAGGATGCTTGGAAGGATAATTCTCTGGTACAGACTAAGGTCGACGCCATCAAGCTGACTGAGTCGCACTAGGTTCGTCCCGACGAGGATGCGAAGCTCACGTCGTTCCATCTCGCGTTTTTCATGATCGCGGGAGTGACCCTGATGCTGCAAGCGTACCCAAAGCTTGTTCATCTCAATGAAATTGGTCAGGACAAAAGATATGGAATCCTGGAGGCCACCAGCAGAGCTGCAAAATAACAGTATCCATGAGAGTGTTACCATTCGACATACGATAAGCTGACCTAGTTGCTGGTCTAGTTGGTAAATTGTCTCTTGTTTGTCCACTCAAGTAATGACGCAAAAAGAGACCTCGGATTGGATGAAGGACACCTCGCGACATCTCCATCATATCTTTCATAATTTCCTTCACAGGCGCCTCGGGTACTGACATATAGACAGAGCCGACAGTGATCATCAGGTAAAGACGGGGGATGATGTTCCCAGCATATTGTACAAGTTCATAGAGATCTGCGAGATAATGCCGACCTTGAGCGTGTGCATCATATAGATGATTAGATAGATGCCGAAGTGCATCGAAGACGGCTATGTCTGAATGTACGCGCATAAGCATGCAGGCCAAGAAATGAAGCAGAAGTTCTGAACATACATAATTCATAATACTGCTTTGGCGAAAGTGAAGAGGACCTGAGTTCTGCGAGCATGAAGCTAGCACTTTTGAGGGCATCCATCAACTCATCCATTTCCTGTCAAACAAGTTTGAGCCTGGCCACAGTTGAGAAGTACATCATATCTGGAAGAGTCCGTACCAGATTTCGTTTCATCTGTTGAACCTGGATCTTCACAATATTGAGGGCCTCGCTGAGTAGTTTAACCTCCTCTCGCGCTGGTAGTGCCATAATTGTTGATAGGGATGGGGATGGAATTCTGTAGCGACGTATCTTGTTTGTCCTTGTATTGTCATCTGATTTTGGTAGTCACGCCACCTCTGTGTCATTTTATCATGAGTTCCAGACCTTAATTATAAGGGGACCTGCCACTTTGCCAAAATTTGAGTCTGAAACACTGCTGAGATCTGTTGTTAACCCTATAGATCTTTCTTCTCTTGAGTCTTCAACCAAAAATCTGCCACAACACTGCCAGGCCCCAGCTTGCTCTCTCACTCCTTTTGAGTCTCCAGCTGAAACCCCACTACAACTAAACCTCTGCTCATTTTCTCATAACTATCAACCTACTTTCTCCAGCTACCAATTAATGAGCTCCCACTGTCTGTCAATGTTCAAGATTATTATATTGAAATTCTTGACTACCTAGCTCTATTATTCTGTAACTAGGTTACCAAATATTTCAGAAACACCTAATGTTCTGCTTGATTAAAATGGACTTCTGGGTATTTAGAGTAGCTTCTACCTCTAGAGAACTCTGTCTTGTTCTCATGGGATTCTTTGGAGATTGCAAAGTCCACATAACCCTATGGACTTTACTAGTTGTTCTAATATTAATCCTAGAAACTTGCTACACTGATATAGGTCAAATATACCTCTTTGAGTCCTCCATAGTTGTACTAGTGTTTTTCATCAAGAAGAAAAATAGTTCTCTTTGATTAGTTCAAGACTATAGAATTCTGAATGCTGTGATGATGAAGAATAGATATTTTCTTCCACTAATATCTGAACTTGTGTTCAAGCTTCAAGGTAAAAAATATTTCACCAAATTGGATGTGTACTGTAGATCTAACAAATGTCTGTATAAAGTCTAGAGATAAGTGAAAGACTGTTTTTATGAACTATGGACTTTTTAAACCACTAGTAATGTTTTTGGCATACCAAATAGCTCTACTATGTTTCAGACTATAATAAATGATATCTTCCAGGATCTTATAGCAGAAGAAATCATAATAGTTTATCTTAACAATATCTTCATATTTATGTGAACTTTGGAAGACCACCATTTCCATTCTTCTTTGGCACAAAGAATACTGGCAACATCTGTAGCAACTTCAATAGTCAAATATACCCCTTTCTTAATTGATCTTTCAAAAACTCTTGAACTTCCTCTCTCTCTATTCTTGACAAAGGATAAATCTTTCCTTTCTTTGAAAAAGATTCTTCTCTGAGATCCATAGCATAATCTCATAGCTTCCTTGTTGGCATTCTCTCTGAATTCTTCTTTTCAAACACTTTCAAATATTTATAAAACCTTCCAGAAACCATTCTAATATCTATCAAGTCCTTCTTCTTCTCTTCTCCCTCTTTTACTATTTTTGCTATTGATATTTCTTCCTCTATTTTTGGTTTCCTAAACTCCTTCTTTTCCTTTCTTTCTTTTTCTTCTCTCTGCTTTTTTCTTCTTCTGCTTTTGCCATCTAGACTTTGTTTACTTTATCTTCCACTATTTTCCACATTCTTCTGGACATCTCATTATCTTTACTTCTCCTGTCTTTCAATCAATTTCTAAATTATAGTATGCTAGCTATGGCATCTTTAGTATCACAATCCATTTCTATTCTCTTATCCCATCAATTTCTGTCCTCTTCTTACATCCTCTGTAAAACAATTTCACCTTCACTATATGCTCAATTGATTTCTTATGACTGAAGGCACTGTCCATATTTCTCATATATCAGTCTTTCCAACTTCTTCTTCTTAAACTTATACTTCCTTGTAAAATCTAAGCTCATTACTAACTCTGTTACTCCACTATCCAATAATATCACTACTGTTATTCTATCTTTATCTTGTCAGACATGGTTTACACTTGAGAGAAAAAGTATATGGGATTAGATTAGGTTTTTATACTATGTATGGAAACTTGTACAAAGAGTGTGGAGTTACAGACTTTGCAAACAACCTTAGTCTGTCTACTATAAGGTTGCAACTTCAGTAGAATGAACAGAGTTCAAGAGATAAGTTCTGACAAGAAGTATGTCACTGTAAACACTAGAGTTTAGTATTTAATGATAGCTGATTATCAGACTGAAGATTACAATGTACTTACTGGTCCTTAAATATAAGAATGATTGAAAAGAAGAACACCACCATGAAAGACCAAATACTTGCAGGGTTGGAATAAGAGAATAACACTGTCATAGAAGACAGATTATGAATAGATATGTAGAGAAATAACACTACTGTGGAAGATGGGCTATTTTCAGAGTTGGACTTGACATATAACACATCTTCCTATTTCAATCCTATTTTTACTATTACTTCTATTAACAACTTTTCTTTCTTCTTCTTTTTCTTATTGGGAATTACTATATGCATCACTGTTAAGTGTGGTCCACATTTAAATAGAAAAAAGTCTGCAGGAAATAATATGGAGATTAGATAAAGTACTTGAACTTATCTGTGATATATAGATGCAGACTTCAGAATAACCTTGGCTAAAATTCCTATATTGTATATTGTATGGTCACAATCTTAGAGAAAGGTCTAAGGAGGTTGAAATAGGAGTTTATGAGAATAGGAGTAATTGTATTATCATTGACATCAGAAATATATTAGATTAATAAAGTTCAATGTTAACTTTATAGTTGATTATCAGGCTGGCTAATATAAAGTAACTGCTAGCCTTATATACAGAAAAATGTGTCTCAAACACAGTGGAACTCAAGTAGAGATAGAATGAGACTACTGGAAATGTCTATATCTTGAGTGATATCAATATCTCTGTCTAGCTCCAATTAATAACTGGATTTAGATAGAATTGATTTTTATAGAAACAGAGATTAGATATGGATAGGAACAAACTTTGTCATGAAAAACAACAAAGAAGGGTGTAGCTTGGGTGATAGGTACCATCATCATAGAGAAAAATGCAATCTAGAAATGATGAGTTTTATCCATTATAAAGAAGGATATTAATCAGGATGGGTAAGTGCAATATTTGTAGAGAAAAATACAACTCAGATATGAGTTGAGCTTTATCTATGTCAGAGACAAATATAGACCAGGATTCAGACTATAACAGTAATGGAGAGAATAAAATATAGCAACATCTTTTCAACTTCATAAATGTCTATGAGGTAATTTATCTTGGTAAATAAAATATCCACCTATCTGAACATACACCAATGATAAAGAAACATGATTTTTTAATTTTTCAGAGTAATCTCTATAATATATTCTTATTTGGGTATGAAAACCCAAATACCAATTTTTTGGGCTTTCATACCCAATTAATTTCCAGGTTGCCATGCTTATTTTAGAGATTTCTATACCTGTATTTGAAAATGTGTACCTTTCCTCTGGGTTTTTCTCATAACCACTTTTTTAGATCTATTAGGGTCATTTCTGGGTGATTTTCATTGCTAATATGGTGGACTTGTTTTTTCAAGTCATCCATTTAAAAAGTATTACAAACTGCAAACCCTCTTCAATTTATGAACTCTGGATAAACTTCATGTAATTGCAGAGTTATTTCTTCTATTTTTATGATTAAAACTTGAAGTATCTATTATAGACCTCAAACTCTACCCCCAAAACTATACTGTTAGAACAACTAGGTGAAGATTGCAGTGTTTTAGCAGTGTTTATGACCTCAGGGAAATTCCAAGTTATATTTGTTTAAATGGCTAAGTACACAACTCACCTTCAGAAAAGTCCTAAGAGAAAAGAATAGAGTTTTCCAGAGATGACAGCTATCTAAGAGTCCATTCTAATCAAATATAACATTAGATGGAACATTTCAGTAACTTAGCTACAGAATAATGATGCTAGATGATCAGATATCTCAATAGAACATTGCCAGATGGCAAGAGCTCATTGTGTTGTGGCAACCACTAGTCAAGATGACTAATAGACCACTTAAGCAAACTTATAAGCAAAGTATCTCATAAGGATCACAAGAAAACTCAATAAGGAGTCTTCACTGTATTCCTATACTATTTATATAATATATAGATGGTATGTGCTAGTGATAAATAACCCTACCCTAAAGTCCATGTGTCAGCCATGAGTATACTATGAGAATGACATGCTATAGATATGCATCTTGATGTCACTTCTTCTAGTTTCTTCTCTGATATTCTAGGTCTCTGATGTAATTGTTATATGACATATTGTGTTTACATGACTTCTTCATCATCCAAGAGATAAAAGGTAAAATAAAACAAAAATAAAACAAAATAAAAAAGAAAATCAAATCAAGAAAAATAGATAAAAATAAAATCCAAATAAAATGTTTGTGTTCAAGCACACCATAATACATTGGTTGGTGGCTAGAAAATACAAGTCAATGGTTATAAGAGAGTGTATAAAGATTTATGGTGGTACTATAAAGATTAAGAAAGTCTGACAGTATTATGGTAGAACATCAGTATAAAACTTGGAAAATAAGAGAACTATAAGATTAACTCAGACTTTGGCAGATACTACCAACTTGAATTTAGGCAAAGTAGAGGGTCTTCTTACAGTTGAGCTTGACAGGATTGAAAGTTCATGAATAAAAGGTTACTAGATGAACTTTATTATCTAGAGTTATAACAAACAAGATTGTAGTGAGAATGTAATTAGATGTATCTGTTTCTATAATGAGTTGAGCATTGGAAATCCAGTATATGAGGATAAGGGTATAAGTGAATGTCTTCTTTAAGGTATTGAAAGTTTTATGACAAATATTGTCAAAATTCCAAGAAATGTTCTTCCAAGTAAGGCAAGTAAGAGAGACAACAATATTCAAGTAGCTGTAGATAAATCTATGATAGAAGTTAGCAAGTTTGAGAAATGTTTTTGCCTTTTCTCAGTTCTGGCTAGTCCTGAATGATTTTGATTTTGCTGTTGGCCATGGTAAATCTAGAAGGGAAAAAGATATACCTGAGATATTCTACCAACTTAGAATGAAATTTGTATTTCTTAGCTTTTATATTAAGTCCAGCCTTTTATAGATAGTAGAGGACTTGAGTATGGTTAGCCATGTTATCAGAATATATCAGAATGACATCAAGATAAAATACCACACATACATCTAAAAAATCTGAGAAGATATTGCTTATGAAGTGCTAGAAGGTAGTAGAAGTATTAATAAGACCAAAAGGTGTGACAGACCATTCAAATGATCTGTAACAAATACAAGCCTTATGAGGAAAGTCTAGAAGGTTAAAAATTAGAGGAAGTGGATATTAATTTATTTTGGTAATGTAATTGAGACTACAGAAATCAACACATAAGTAGAGTGATCCATTCTTTTTTTGAAAAAAAGCATAGGCACTTTATGAAAAAAGGATGTGAGCCAGATGAATACTGTATTGAGATTCTCATTCATAAATTCCTTAAAGACCTCTTATTTAGTGGAAGATAGACTATAGATAGTGCCAACTAGTGGTTGAGCATCTTCTTCAAAGTTAATTCTGAAGTTATAAGAGCAATAGGGAGCAAAAACTTTAGCTTTTACTTTGCTGAATACATCTGTGAATTTGTAGTACTCAAATGGAATGGCAGATAGGTCTATAGGGTTATCTAAGTGTTGTGTAGACCTTGCCATAGAAGTTGTTAAATAAAGGGACAGATGGAAATTTATTGAGTCTGATAGATACAATGTTTGAATAAAGGCTGGGGTACTAATTATAATAATGTGAGATCACTCAGGGTAAGACCTGGAAGTCTTCAGATTGGTGGGTATAAACATCCCTAGGACTAGTGAATACTGGAAATTAGCTAAGATACTAACAAGATGTTGGTTGCAATACAAATAGATGCAAGATTTCTCTATAAAGATGGATGGAAAGAGATAGACCCAGATGTCTAGTCAATCAATAGATTGTGTCAGGTGAGCCAACTATATCTAAGAACCAAAGAGCAGAAAGAATCAAATAGGGTGATATAAAAGTCCTAAACCATACTTTTACTAGAAGGAAAATAAATAAACAATGATATAATTTCCAAAATAAGACTGTTTGATGATCTATTCAACAGATGAAGTTCAACAGGCAGGATAGATGAAGTCAGAAGGCCATAGGTATGCATAAACAAGAAATCAGCAAAACAGTGAGTAGATCCAGAATCAACAAGAGTATAGAAGAATGCTTGTCAAATATAATCTAGCTTACATACCAGAGATGAAAAGAGAGACAAAGTAAGTAAGTACAGGTGTGAAAGAGATGGATTGGACTTGTGGTTGCATAAACAAGTTTAATGCAACCTTTAGTCTGTACAAGGTTTATAGGATCATTTATTAGTTTTCCAATTTCTTGGAAAAGGCTATCTCTACTTTTCTAGTCTTTGGCTTATTAGAGGATGGAAGTTGTTGGTACTTGTAGCAGTTACCAACCTTATAGTCTCTGAGACTACAGTAGAGATATAGGTTTTCTTTGCTCATCAACTTATTATTATTACTAAGCTTTGAGTTAAGATCCTTCTAAGAACCAGTGTTTCTTAGAGATAGAGTTGGAGTCTTTAGAAGTGGTTGAAGAGAGTTTGCAGGCAGCACTGCTGGTGAGTACTAGAATCAGATAGGTACAGTAGATATAGCAGATATTCTGGATGAGAATCATTGTTGTTTCAGGACATAAGCATCAATAGCATCTTATTTGGTTGTTTGGGTACAGATGTACTCTCAGTTATATTCCCAATACTGATTATTAATGGTCAATTTCAGTGAGTATATAGCTTGTAATGGAAAAGAATTTTCTTATTCCCTAGTCAAAATGGGATCTTGGATCTAGTTTGGAAAACTCTAGTGACAGAGGACATTCTTACCCCATTCAAACTGTAAGATATACTATATAAATTATAAATAGAGATTTTATTACTAGTCTTCATTTGTAAATTGTCCAGCAAGATTGCAGCTTCTCCAATTAGATTAGAGAATCCAAAATGGTGATGAAGTTTATTAACAAAGTAACTCCAATCTTGAAACCAGTTATGGAAGATTTCTTATTCTTTTTAGTTAAGTCTTACTTTGAACCAGTCTTAAGCAATGTTGGTGAGGTAGATTACAAAGTTGATCTTTGCAATATCTGTTGTAAATTGTGCCAGATTAACATGGAAGTAGAGGTAGCATTGAAATAAAAATATTATTTAGTTTTTTCAGATCTATACTACTAGACATATCCAAAAGACAGACTTTAGCCTTTGAGGAGAATGATATAGTTGATAGTATAGATATTCTACTATTTAGGTTGTCTGCAAGTCAATTAAGAGCTTCAGTTAGCTAATCTATTGGCTAACATAAGAGTCTTTTCTATTAGTAGAGAGAGGAGAGGTTAATAATGGAAGATTTTAGTTTTCTATTATTGGAGTATCTTCCTAGTTCAGGTCATCATCAACTAGGATAATGCTAGGATTTAGAGCTATAGATGAAAATATAGCTTCTAAAAGAGTATAAGTAGTGTTATGACTTAAGTCTCAAAGCTAAGATAAAAAACACACTTTTGTATTGAGTAATACAAGAAAACTCAATAGAGTTTCAAGTACAAGCTAGTCTACCTTATATACTACAGACTTTGGTCTGTACACACACTACAACTAACCTACTCTAAAGTTCATATACTTTCCATAAGACTAGCATGTTGTTACTATGCTATATGATATCATCTATTCTAAAACCTTCTATAACCTTCTCTGTATTATGTGATTGTGTGATCTGTGACTGTGACATGTAACAATCATGTATGACATCACATCATACTCTTTTGCTAACAGAGGTCAAGTAGAAAAGAGAGTACAACAAAAACTTAACTATATACTAAAGAATTCAAAGAGGATAATATTAGTGTCAGAAATTGAAGGAGGGATAGAAAAAATAATAGAAGAATAGAACACATAAAACTATTAAAAGAGCTCTTGTGAATACAAAAAGATATAGTTAGAAAGAATATGAAAAGAAATATATGAATAACATCTACTTGCAAATGCTTTTTTTGCTAACACACTTCTAAACAGTGAACCTTACACTCCATAACAAGCTTCTTAAAAGCCTTTAACAACACTATCTGTTCTGAAGGCACTCCTTAAGTCAAATCTTACAACTGAAGATACTGACTAATAATTACCTCACCAGCCTTTCTTAGGCTGCTAGAACTCTCCAAGTACTAATAATGCTTACTCAAATAAATGACAATTAAACCACTCATGAGTGGGAGAATTTGGATGAGAGTTCTCTCTCTTTTCTCTTTCTCTTATATTAGTTTAAAAATACAAAGAATAAATATAGAGGATAGAGGCTAAAACTATAAGAAAAATTGCTAAGGTCTCATAAGCACATAGTCCTCTCTCCATTCTTCTCCAGCTTTTAATCTAGTGTATTCTTGCCTTACCTTGCTATTCAAATATTTATAACTATACAAATTATACTTGCAAGTATTCATACTTTGTAGCTAGTCTTTTGTAAGTATAGTGGTATTTCTTATCTCTAAAGACCTTGTTGTTAGAGTGACTGGGTAGAAGAGCAAGGTACTTCAAATCTTCAAAAAATCTTAACTTTATTGTTTAAAAAATACTGACTATATACTCATCTCTAAAATCTCAAAAAAATAGGATGGAAGATTTCTAAAAGTGACAACTACTCTATATAATAACAGGTCTATTCTAATATGTCAGAATTCTGATTATATAAGCATGAAATAATAATACTTAAGTAATTAGAAATAATTCAGAATAGAGAAACCAAATTAGAAGAGAGCTAGAGTTGTTATAAACTCAAGACCTTAGAGTTATCAGAATCATGAATGATGGACTTCGATTTATTTTATATCACATGTCACTGTCACAAACTATCACATGATTCTAAAAGGAATAACATTATAAACCATCAGTCTAGAGTATATAAGGTAGACAATCCTGTATAGAGTTTTCTATTGAGTTCTCTTGTATTAACTAATACAAGGTTCTCTTTCTTTGACTTACTCTAAGGTCTTTGAATTGTACCAAGAGTGGGTTAAGAATAAGAACCTTATATTAGAGTGAACACAAGAGAACTCAATAGAAAACTCTGTAGACTAATAGTTTGTGCTATATTACAATTAGCCTACCCTAAATAACCATGTATTGTCAGATGTGGTTCATACTTGAAGGCAAAAGCCCACAGAGCATTATGAAAGAGTGAGAAAATATAAACAATGGAAGTTAGATAATATATTTAGATAGTTAGGAGTATTTGTATGTAGCTTGAAGGGTCTAGAGTACAGGAAAGTGGATTAGTAGATGAGTGTGGATGCCAGAAAGGGTCACAATATATAAATCAGCTGGAAAATACAGAAGAGAAAAGTCTTAGAAAAGTAAGTCTCTTTACACTCATCTTTCCATAATTTAGTTTGATTAATGGCTACCATATTGTTCTTTAAGTGAGTGTCTGCTTGAAAAAGCCTGAAACATCATTTAGGAGTATAAATTCTTTTTACTAATGCCTTAAAAGAGGTCTTAAATACTTAAAAACCTTATAGAAGTATGTTTTTTTATAAAAAAGTATTTTCCAGTATAGTATCTTCTCCTCACTATAAATGAATATTCTTAGTCTTCTCCAGAACTGCCAACTAGCTCATAAATACTATATCTACACTTGTGAGCTCTATATGTTTCATCTTAGGCCATGCTATTCTATCAATTTCTTCCCAGTTCTTCTATCAAGAAAGTCTAATTTCTATTTATGCTTTCTTGATTAAGACTAAACACTTCTCCCATAAAAAACCTTTTGTCCACTGTCTTCTTGTTAGGTATGGAATATAATCAGAAGAAGAAACCATTCATGGAAAAATTTGCAGAAGATATTAGAAGAGTATGAGAATATTATTCAACATATATAAATGTGATTCTGGAATGATCTTGGCTTCAGCAGATAAGCTGCACTCCTGTATGTTGTAATGGTTATATTTTGGAAGGAAGTTATAATATGAAGCAAATAATTGTGAAAGTCAAACTTTTTAGCATGAACACTTAGAACAGTGCACTATACTAGTTGATTTTCAAGCTAAGGAATTATAGAGTATTTACATGTCTTAAATACTAGTACTAAGTTTACCTGAAGATTAGAGAAGACAGATAACTACTCTGGGTATACTAAAGTCCTTGGAAATCAAGTCCAGAGTTTCATAAAGATTATAAGAAGCCATATAGTCAGTAATGGAGTGATCCAACATGGAATAGAACTAGATTGATCTATATCAGAAGTAATATATAGACCAGAAGAAAATTATCCACTTTCATAGATGTTTTGGGTGGAGTAAAGCTTAGGCTTGTTGTAGCAACCACTCGTCACTCAAGAACAAATGATCTTACAACAAGCAAAGCTCTCCAGTGGGCTATCAAGTAACGAATGGGGGAATTACAAGAGAACTCGACAAGGAGCCCTTGCTTTATTCATCTACTATATATACACATGGCTCCTGGTCCATGCTACAACAATATCTATCTGGCCCTTAAGTCCATGCTACTGCCTCATGTCCATTACTCATCCACCATATGTCTACCTTAAGGCCACCATGCCATATACATGTGCCCTGACGTCATACTTTTAATCTCCGCTGTACATGTGCACACCATGTGTACACCATGAGGAACTCATGTCTCTTGACGTCATCTCCTAACCCTAACTCTGATCTAGACTCCTTTCGATCCTTCTAGACCCTAAGTCCTTCCAGACCGTTCTAGACTCTGTCACATAACTTCCAGGTCACATGCTCTTCTATCTCTTTGTCTGTTGTAGACTAATAATTACTTAAGGTCCTAACCCTAACCCTAGTCCAAAGTCTGTTCACACTCTCGTCTCATAACAAGGCTGTGATAGAGTTAAATATATTAAATGTGCTTGGATAGTATGTGATAATAGTCCAAAGTTCCATGGTTTCTCCATTTCCTATGTTTATAGTTTCTTGTATTTTCTCTGGCTTCTCTAGAGCATTCACTAAGACAATTCTTTCTTTTGGACTAAGAGCTACTTGAAAGTGAGTGCTGTTTTGAGCACTCTCATCCATTCTCTCTCTTTCTTATTTGCTAGTCAGCATCTTTTTTAGTACTGCTTGCAACTTAAGAACAACAGCCCATAGTTTCTTGGGTATTACTTGTAAGACATTCCTTTCTTTTAAAATTGTCTAAAGTGCCTAGCTGGCATAGATAGTCAATCTGTAGCCACAGCTATCTCAGATGCTTTTTGTATAGAAATTTGTATTGACCTTTCTATATGTTTTATCCTTTGAAAGTGAACTATCACTATCTTTTGAGATATAGTACTCTTTATCAACTCTTATAAAAACCCAGTCTTTTCTTGGCTGCTTTTCCAGCTCTAGTTTGTACATCTTTAGTAGCCATTTGACAAAGATAAAACTTCATGTCCTCTTCCTCCCCTTCAGACTGTGACTTATCCATATTTATATTTTGTAACATTACTTCCAAACTCTTAATCTTCTCTGAAAGTTGTTCCAGCTCTCATAAGCACAATTCTTCTCCATCCATTCTCACTGGCTGCTTCTACATTACAACTTTGGCTGAGAGAGGGGCCATATAGCCAATGTCTGGTTGTTGATCTAAATATTCACAGTTATCAAGTTCTGAATCATTCTACATCATGACTGCTATTAACACTAGCATGTATTTTTTCACATATTCTTTTATCAATAAGCTTTGTTTTATAGATATAGGCTTTCTATTTATACTGTAAATTTATCCACAAGAATGTATTCTTTTTTCTTATCTTCAGTCTTAGCAGAGCAAAATAAAAACAGTATTATGACTTAGGTCTTAGAGTTAAGATAAAAGCATACTTTTATATTAAGTAACACAAGAGAACTCAATAAAGTTCCAAGTATAAGTTAGTCTGCCTTATATACTTCAGACCATGGTCTGTGTACATACTACAACTAACCTACCCTAATGTCTATATACTTTCTAAAAGGCCAATATGTTGTTGTTATGCTATATGATATTATCTATTCCAAAACTTTCTAAGACCTTCTCTGTATCACATGATTGTGTGACTAATAACTGTAGCAGATGTCATGCTTTGTGACTTGTGTGACCATCACATGTGATATTATATCACACTCTTTGCCTGAGTCTAAAATAAAGAAAAGTGAAAATGAAAACCAAAATAAAATAAAAGAATAAAATAAAATAAATAGAATAAAAATAGAATAAAGTCAAGTTCATTGTTCACAACTCTGACAAACAGGTGGTCAGTTTCAAAGCAATAGAAGTACTTTTGAAGCACTTGTGAGAATATTACTATTAGGCTGAAACTTGGGCATGATTACCAGATACTTTCTCAAGAGTGCTCTCTAACTCTGTAAGAATGACTTCATATTGTCCAGAATACCCTATACTGCCCATTCATGTCTCTCTTGGCTCTTTTCCTATCTCTTGTACATGGTTTTTAATATATTCATCTTCTACTGTAGACTCTACATTCTAGACTGTCTTCTCTTTAAAGAATATGACTAGTACTCTTGAGTCTGGATTAACTCTCATTTTTCTAAACATTACTACAGGGATTTGCTTTAGAGCTTAGACAATAGTCTTTCTACTAACAAGTTTTACAACTTTCTGAAGATCACAAGAGAACTTAACAAAGAGTCTCTGATGTATTCTTATACTATATATACTACTATTACTATTACAAGTCCTACTCTAAACTATATATATCATTCATGAGTTCACCATGCCATTACCACAAAGCAAATATACTGTGGCTATACCCTTGATATTATTGTTCTAGTTTCTTCAACTATATTTCAGATCTATAATATCAAGAAAAATAGATATAAGGAAAATAAATAAAAAATATAATAGTTTAAGTATACTATGATATTGAGTGGTATAAGAGAGCTTGATAGAGTTTCTACTACAAGATAGTCTACTTTATATACTCAAGTTTGTTAGTTCATGTATATACTTATCCTAGAATAATAACTAAGTTCTTTTAGAGGATTTTACAATGTTCTATTATATTATATAACTATATAACAATAATAGTGGCAACATATCCATATCATGCATTGTAACACTTATGACTGTCATGCTCTCTTAGCTAAGTCTATAAAAGAAAAAAGAGAAGAATGGAAAGAAAAAGAAAAATGATCAAGTTTACTTGGGTAAATTCTAGCACTTTTGTAGTATGCACTTTGACTTATTCCTAGATTAGTCTCTTCATTTCTAACAGTTTCAGATTACTAAAGCATTATTATTCTATGCTTATGTGATTAGTACTCCAATATATTAGAATAAACCAAATTAAAGTAGTTATTATCTTTAAAAACTCTATTCTGTTTTCTTAGAATTTTCTAGATATAATTTATATAGTCACTTAGTTGGTAATAAACTTAGGATTTTCTGGAGTTATCTGTGCTTTTATCTAGTTACCCTAACACTTAATCTTCTCCATGGAACTCCCTTACCATATTTAAGAACTACTCAAACTCAGATAATTGTATACAGTTTTCCATTCTATAGTTACTACCTTAGATAGAGTACTTATCAGGTAGTTATACTTATCCTGAAAATTAATAGAAAATTCTATTTTTGGCAGCAATATACCTCATTCTCTAAGTTTCTCTCATGTTCTGATGTTAGAGTTGTAAATGTTGGACTTGGTTATTTTATAAACAAAAAGATTCTAAGATAGATAATATATTAGAGATAATTAACACTTACTAGATAAATCCATGAATATAGTATGTGAGACAGATAATATAACTTAGTAGATACTTAGTAGATATAGATATGGAAGTGGACTCAGAAGTAAGTGTTATACAGATAACAATTTTAGCTTCAATATGAAATATTGTATCTAGCTTACTTTGTTATATGGTTATATTTAGAAAGAAGATGGTTTGGATGAGGACTTAGGATGAGTGTAATACTTAATCTAAGTTGATTATCAAACTAAAAAACTATATATGATAGCTATTATTCTTAAATATAGAAAATATCTTTCTAATAATAAGTTACTATGCATACTTTGAGTTGTTAAACACTATAGAGATTGTTATTCAGAATTCTATGAAATTTAATATGAAATGAAAAGGCTCTTACTCTCAGGTTAATAGGTGATTGGAATAGAGTATAATCTATGCCAGAAGAGAATGAAAAATTGTAGATGAGGTAAGTATTATAAATAGCATGTAGACCTTAGAATAAGTTAGCTATAGTGTATACACAGACTACACTCTATAGTATATAAGATAGACAGACCTATATTAGAAAATTTATCAAGTTTTCTTCCATTAATCCTAATACTGTTATATGTTAAAAACAGTGAACTTTATTTTCATTTTATTTTAATTTATTTTCTTATTTTTAGACTTAGGATTAGGAGTTAGTGTGATATCACATGTGACTGTCACAATTATCACATATCATTAAGTCACACATGTCACAGTCACAAGTTACAGTCACAAAATTACATGATATATAAAAGAGTGTAAAAGATTCTAGAAGAATAATACTATATCATATGTCAATAGCATATAATATATGGCCTTTGAGGTAGGCTAAAACTCACATAGCATAAACTATTAGTCTAGAGTATATAAGGTAGATATAGATATATTATACTAGGAACTCTATTGAGTTCTCTTGTGTTAACCTAATATAAGATTCTTTTGTTGACTTAACTCTAAGTCTTTAATTATAACATTATGAGTACTCAGTTTTCTATAGCAGAGATTACTTCTATTTAAAACCCTATACATAGTTAGTGTTTCTCTACAGATTGTCAAGTGTAGCTTATATTAGAAGGCAAAAGCCTGTGGAATTGGCTTGAAAATATACTGAGTATAAAACCCTATATAAAGTCTATGGTGATGTGAGCATCCTAGAATAACCTTGGCTTCAGCTTATATACTGCATTGTTTGTCTACCATATAGTTGTAACTTCAAGAGATAGAACAAAGTCTAAAGAGAGTGAGTACTAATAGTGGTATGTTATCAAAAAATACTAGAGATTGAGTTTAACTTAAATAATCAATTATCAAACTAGTAAACTATAGTATAACTACTAGTCTTATATACAAGTATAATAGAAAGGAGAAATTTAGGGATTTTAAAGTATAGTCTTGAGTAGAGGTTTCAGTGGTGAGACACTGAAAGAGGTTGATAGAGAAACTCTACCATGAAAGACTGAGTTGAATAAAAGTATCTTTGTAATAGAAGACTAAGTATTCAAGAGATTTAGAATTGGTTACAATACTGTTATAGTAATGTATTGTAAAAATAAGGCTATTGTGGAGGACAGGCTGATATCACTACCTATCATGGTATGCTTTTTTTTTTTTTTTAAATAAAAAATTTATTAAAAAGTGAAAGAAGGTAAACAAGGGAAAATAATTTAAAA
>Ga0157364_1001014_pt1 | contig 22567 bp, 23 predicted proteins | sample AttsexASBM2_FD_111476 | JGI IMG/M metagenome (GOLD analysis project Ga0157364, IMG submission 111476) | Fungus gardens microbial communities from leaf cutter ant in Ribeirão Preto, State of São Paulo, Brazil - Atta sexdens ASBM2 | ecosystem: Host-associated > Fungi > Mycelium > Unclassified ...
AAAATTTTCAATCCATTCGAATTCGTTTTAAATCCATAAAAATGGATTGTATTTCATATAAATATTTTTATATATGTAAAAGTTTAAATAAATTAAAGTAATAATTATATAAAATTTTATAGTTATTATTTTAAAACTTTTATACAAAAAATATACACTATGTAATAAAGGAAACATGTTAATATATAATAAAATAAAAGCAATTAATTTATTAATTAAAAGTAAGGAATTTATATAAGTAACATTTGTGTAGTAAAAAGAAATCCATTATTTTTGTATGAAATTGAATGAAAAAATAATGGATTTCTTTTTACTATACCTAATATTATTTTTAGATTGAAAAGCATAGAAATATACTCAATAACATTCCTATAAATGAATAAAAATGCATTCAGGATTGAAAAGCATTCATTTTAACATTCGTGAATCAATATTTCTGAAAATCTGAATATTTATAGGAATTGCATGGAGCATATCTCTATGCTTTTCAATCTAAAAATAATATTAGCTTTTTCTGTGCACACAAACATAATTGTGAATACTGTTCAAAATTTGTATAAAAAATTTGTATAAAAAATGCAGTTTTGCAATCCATTTGAATCTAATTGAATCTAATTAAATCCAAAAAAAAAGTATTCGCTATTTAAAATACGCATTCGGATAGAAAAAAATTTCAATCCATTTTAATCCATTCTCGTTTGCTGGGGAGAAAGCAATCTGTCACTATACGAAGAAATAGAATTGATCTCTGCTTATTTGACTCGATATTAAGATTAATGTTATACTGTGATGTTTTTTTGAAGCTTTTGTTCCTCTTTTGCTTTCTTCCCGATTGTAAATTTTGTTCTAATTAAATGGACTTAAATGATTGGACTTAAATGAATCGTGTATTCATTTTATTTAAAAACTTTCAACAGAAATACAGGATTCACATTACGACATTATTTCATACGACATCTAACATTCATTGTTACCATGAATGCCGAAATAGTTAATTTCAGTCGATCATAATTCAAAACGAACAATGCTAAAGAACAATATTAAATTTAGAGACGGTCAATTGAAGTCGTAGAAAACTATAAGCAGCAATCGAATTGGCCAATCCCAGTCGTGAATTTAAAAGTGGCAGTGCGCTCTTAATTGTGATTGGTTGATTTGTGCACCATTTACTTCCTTCGGTCAATGGTTGATCGTGATATCATTGTGTTCCAAAACACAATCGGAAAGCGTCCACCAGAGTCGTCGAATATACACATGTATAAACGCGTGACGATCCTGACAATCGATGTCATCGATGTTAATCTCCAATCAATCGTGAATGATTCTTTAATATTATTTGGTGAAACCCGGTAAAAACATTAATTCACCTCGTGTATACTTTTTTCGTGAAAATAAACACACGTCATCGTATTAGTGATAAAGATGACGTATCTGAGTTCGTGGGAAGAATTCGAAAGAGGCGCCGAGAGGTTATACTTGCAGGATCCGATGAACGTACGTTTTACAAAATTATTAATTCTGTAATTTCTTTAAAATCTTTAATGTTGTTTGTCCTTTTGTTTGTCACTTTGCACGAAAATCTTTCAATCCGTATATCACGTATATAACTTGAGATTACGACAATGCATGTCAGAAAAGCATGCTTGTACTTTGATACGTTCTAGTATCAACATGTTTTGTATCACTTTGAAAATGCCCATTCATTCAGTTTATAATGAATTATTTAACATAATTGAAGAGTGATGACAAAAAAAATATATATTGTTATAAGATTTTGTTTAAATTTATAATATTTCCTGCATAATATATAAGACTATTTGTTTCTCTTTTATCAATTACTTTCAATCTTCTTTTGCCTTTTAGTATCGCAATGAAAGCATTGAAGAAAGAAAAAAGTAAAATATAATTTAGTAGCATATGTGATATATGCAAAACTGCAAATTAAAATACTGCATATAAATATAATTGAGTGAATAACTATTTATGTAATATATTAACTTTTCCTTTTGTCTTATTTCAGACTCGATATACGATGAAGTATTGTCATAGTAAAGGAGTTTTATGTCTAAAGTTAACAGATAATCGACGGGTAAGTAATTTTAGAAACATATTTTAAGATCGAAGAATGTAAACAGTTTATATATTTGTTCCTATTATTAAGAATATCAACAATACCAATAATCAAAACTGTTTGCAGTGCCTCCAATATAGAACAGAAATAGCTCAGGACTTAAAGAAAATGGAAAAATTCATAGGCAATCTCATGAGACACATGGCATCCAAAGACATTTAAATAAGATTTGTGAGGTTAAATAAGATTTGTAAGATATGTAAGGAATATGTTTATCATGGAGACTAAAACATACTACTTTTATTCAATAATATTTTCTTCTCGCCTCATGATCCAACGATCCACAAATATCAATTTTAATTAAGGTATGAATGTTATTTTACATGTACAACAGGAGCATATAAAATTGTTTCGTTTTGTATTAAAATTTTATGATTGTTTTGGGTGGCTCCGTTGCCTCCTCGTTAACGTTCTGAAACAATCAAATTCATTGTGTATATTAAATTAATATACTATCGATACTATCGAAGATATAATATAAAGAGGACTTTTTCAACATTTATAATGTATTAACTTTTTTTACATCTATATCCAAAGTGTGTCCTTAAGTGATGCATAATGTATTAGATATTAATAAAGCCAGATACAAATCAAATCGAAATCTGATTTAATACTTGAGTAAGAAAAAGCACAAAGCACAAAAACAAGCACTTACGATATAATGGGTTGGAGAACAGCATCCAGAGTAGTATCAACAGGAGGGTAGATTTCTTGATTTGAAGGCAATTCATAGTGTACCTCTCCCCCTAATTGCAATTGTGTCTATACCAAACAAAACCGTTTTACTAATCTACTATTTAGAAGAATAGTATCATTCCATATTATGTTATTACTTCATAAAATGAAGCTATTACGTGTACTAACATGCATATACGAAAATGTGTCGCTGGAAAGGGTATGCGCGATTCTAATGCCATTATCTCAGATATTTATGACGTGATTAGCCAAAACTTGTAGGAAACTAGTAGGAAACCTTAGCCACACATTTGTATATAGAAGCACTTGATGGTTTTTTTCCATTAAATTTTTGTTTATGAGAAGTAAGCACGAATTATATAAAATTCGTGTTTACTCATCAATTTTTATTATTTTTAAGTAGCTGATTATAAAATAAAATGTGCATCGCTCAATCGTTCTTTATTTTAAAATAAATATTAGCAGAAATATGATATTATAATAAAAATGCGAGCAAACTAGGATACGTACTACATGAATAGGCTTATTGCTGTCAGCAGAACTTGAGCAGCAGCTTGAAAAGTCCTGCGGTGTGCTTTCCCCGAGTCCACTGTCTGTATTATTGCCTATTGACATTCGGTTGCTACGAGTATAATAAAAGTCCTTCTTCGTGCTATATTCATTTCGAGCTCCAGGATACTTTGTCTCGACTTGATTGGACGTTGCCGACAGCAAGTTATAACTTCCATCACGATAATGCCGCATGTATCTTCTTTCCCTTTTGCCAACGGATCCAATAGTTCTGAAAGGGAATCCTTGACAGTCTTGGTACCTCAGTCGTTTTAGTGACTAGTAGGTCCACTGTACTCCACTACTCAGATTGATGCGTTTTTCTTTTTTTTTTGTTTTAGTACAGTTAATTTACACACACTTCGATTATATTCTTATGGTGCACACGTTATCAAAATTAACGTAAAATCACAAACTCCATTAATACATTCGCTTTTTTTTTTATAAACTGTATCGCGGCGCATTTTAAAGCGTAACATTTTGAAGATACAAAGAGATTGTAAAATAATAAAATGCACAAGATGCGCCGGGTACGTGTAGGGAATCGAATGGGATATACGAGGAATGTCATAAGAAAGACTCGGAACATGAAGTGTCCTGAGCCCCGAACGTTGACATCGTCCGTCCTCCCAAATTACCAACATTTATTACACAAATACATGGCGCATACTGTATAATATACATAATGCATGAGAAATAAAAACACACGGATAAAATATGACCCCAGTATGAAGGCGATCGGCACGCATCGCCTTTGAAATTCCATGGAACACAGCCAGAAGCGAATGAGTGCCACAGCTAGGACGTAAAAATAAATAGGTGCGACAAGCAGTTAATCTCACTTATTTATTAAGGAATTCGTCATGCTTCAAATAAATAATAGGGGGCATGCTTAAAGATAATATACATGCTCGAAATAAATAAAAAAAAATACATGCAAAGGGGAAATTAGGATGAAGGGATAACTAAACAATGACTACGGATCCCGTCTCATCCTCCAATTGCGGAGGATGGTTGTGAAGATTGCAGGCCGTCTTGAGATCATCGTACCTAGGCAGGGACGATGAATCTGTGTCGTCCAATCGAGAATTGTTAGATTGTAAGGGAGATTGCTGTACAGATTGCGACTGTACCACCGTGTAGGATATCTCTCGACGTTGCTGCTCGCTCATCCCGCTAGTGTCGATTAGGCCAAATTCCAAATGTCTGAAAGAATATGTTATTTTTAATGTCGTTCTCGCGATCGATAAACTGTCAGCATTCATGAAAGCATGGATTAACAAAGATAAAATTTGTTCAGTAAATTCAAATTGCAATTCGTATTAAAGAAAAAAATCTATGAATTGTTTTTTGCGGCCAGTATAAGCCTGTCGCGAATATCTTGCAAAACTACGACGGTACAACATTCATAGTATTTGAGATATATAATATATTTACTTTCGAAGTTCATCCGGTAGTGGTTGTTTTTGAGAAGGGCTTCGATGTCTGCTTCTGTGTCTTCTTCTGGGTTCCGTATGACTCACCTACAGCATATTAATCAAATATTATAAACAAGATAATTTTGTGTAGCGATTGAATAATGGTACTTACAATAGCTTTTTGCACACCTTCTCCTTTTCGTTTCTGCGCTTCTCTCCATTGCGGCTCCGAATCTACCAACTCGTGTCTACTGTGAAAAATAATATATTTGGATTAAGTTAGCACTTATTGATTTAGTCTAAAAGAAAAAATCCCCCCCCCCTCCCTTCCCTATATAGAAAAGAAATTCTTTTATTAAGGAAAAATGTATATAAAAATAATGATGTTAGGAAAGGTTAATAAACCCGTTATTGATGGGAACAAGACTCATTATAATCAAACTGCTTTAATTACAGACTAATGCTTATAAGAGTTCGTGATTTGAACTCATCAAGGAGGTACTTTATTTACGAAACAATTATGAGAACGAGATGTTATCGCGATGAGAGAGAGAGAGAGAGAGAGAAAACGCTACGTAACTAAAATTAATATGTAAATGTACCTAGAGGAACGAGAGTTTCTGTGTTTTCTGCGATGTTTTCGATGGCCGGATCTCGTATCTGAACCTCTCGAAAGCTCAGACTCGCAATCGGAATGTCTGCTATGTCGACGATGACTATGACTATGACTTCGTCTACGGTGACCACTTCGACTATGACTGTCCCCTGAACTTTGACTCTCCACCGAACTGCTCCGACGTTGAAGTCTACTTAAGAGCTACGTCGACAAACAGCAATTTATTAGGCAATTCAAATGCGGAAACTTTTATATAGTGTACTGCGCCGATATACTTGATCCGTCGACAAGTTGATTTTTTTGTTTATTATAATGACTCAGTTTTTCATCATCTGATTAACTTGTGATAAAGTTAACTAAATAAAAATAAATAAAAAATCGGGTTTAAGCCATACGCATATATATATAACGTTCTCATTTGAATAAATGTTATGATCAACTTTACAGTGGGTTAAGCATAGATTTATCATTGATTGATATACAAGTGATTGATATATAATATAATTATCAACTAACCGCCGGCGCCGTTCCTGCGGAGCGAACGGAGCGAGGACTAGACGAGGTGTAAAGGCCGCGAGGTTGACTCTGCGTCCACGGCGCGCTTCTCGTGCTTCTCGGACTCGATGTGTTTATCTGCCTTTGCGTATTGCACAGTATATTACCGCTGGATGGATTGTTGCTTGGATTTGAGATTACGGTGACGGGTGTTTCAACGAACGAACCAACCATCTCTTGACCCTCAACGACTCGTCTCTGCGCTCTTCGACTGGGAGTTCTTTGAAACGGGGGTGGGTTTCGTCTAATACCCGCGTGCTTCTCCAAAGTGGTTGGAGGACTATATGAATGAAAGCGAGAGTATGGACTAAGGGGCGGTGGACCAGTCGCCATTAACCGGAAAAAAGCTTGATGTTCCAAGCAACATTTCCAGAGGTGACGACAGGCTCCTTTCGATGGTGTTTCGAAGCCGTGCGTTCTCTCTTCAGAATTCTTTTCGCTTACCCTCAGCATGAAATATCTACCCTGAAAGTTAATGCATTCTTTTCGACATTTCGTAAAACAAGAAAGAAAGAAATATGAAAGAAAAATCAATGTTTGGCAGTACTGTGTCATATTCTTATGCGTTTCATTGTTTTATTGTAAAATCAGTCTTTGAATTTACTTGAGAATTCTGTATTTAAAGAGAAAGAAAGAAAGGCAGCGATTTTAGCAAGCTAAGTAACACTGTAGAAATTATAAATTATACCTTATAGTAGATTTTATTTATTCGAGGCCAGTAATAATTTCCCACTTTGGTTTTATTCCGTAACAATATTATTCCACTTGGTGTTAGACCCAGAAAATATTCCACACTATCCTCACCCTATGAAAGTTATACGATATTGCGAAATTAATGCATAATCGCGGCATTAGTCATGTCGACATCAATAACACGCTTACCAATACGGGATGCAAATCTACTCCGTACATTTCCAGCCACTTCACTTTATCCAAATAATTTAATTCCGCTGCTGAAGGTAATTGTCCTCTGAAAAAAATCGCAAATATATGCACATTCAAAAATTAAATTTACATTTTTCTGCTACTTATATAAATAAAATATCACTAATGTAATAAAATAAATATATCAATAAATATCAATAAAATAAATATATCAAATTGCTTAATCTTGTTAACGCAAAAAGATATATGGCGCGTTTAGAATTTTTGCATTTTCGATTCGATTTTCTAATATTTTTTTATAAAGATTCGAATTAGTACTTTATAAATACAAAGATATAGATTATGGATAGACGCTTCATCGTAGACGCATCGGGTAGTTTTAATGCATATTATTCGAATATTAAATATCACGGTTGACATACATAAGAGTTTTGTGAATCTCTACTATACGATTCTCCAGTTCCGTGGTTTGGTTGGCGAGAAATCGAAATTCGGTGACGTATCCGGGAGAGTGTCGTCTAGGATCATAATCTCCAAGTTCCGCTGAAATAACAGCATATTATTCTCGGACGTGAACGGAAAAGTAATTACTTATATTGCGTGGAGAGAAATATGCGCATCGATTTGGGATTACGTCTATTACTTCATACAAAGAGACTTCGTTTCGATAAGCTCAAAAATAAAAGATTGTATTACGGAAAAAATATTGTTGCACAAAATAAATGATGGATAAAAGTATCGCCAAAACGCAATTTTATTGCTATAACACTGCGAGAAAAGAAGCATGTTTTTCTCAAATTACTTTATTTTCCGTTTTTGTTTCTTCTTATGCTTTTTTCCGCCATGTACGTGTATTATCGTTGAATAAAAAAAAGGGGATATTCATTTCGTCTCTTTTGATGGCAATGAGATGCAAACACGGATGTATTTCAGTTTGCCTTCTCCTTTTTTTTATCCGTATGACTTTGAATCTCCCCAACAGATAACTATAACGAGTGGACCACTGGTGTTCTGTTTGCTCGCGTTTAATTGCCATAAACAAATATATATGTAAATTTTTGTATTCTCTGCGTCTATTGCGAATGCTATCTCTCTCATATAATTTTAATATTTGTTATTTGCTTTATTCATAATAATTATATTTGTTTCTTATATTTACACATTTATTTGTTTGATTCATAGCCTTTCTAAACTTTTATTTTTAATTTATATTATTGAACCATGTTATATGATGCATTATAATTTTAATAAATATTTTATTCGCTTTTTTTTGTTACAAAGATAAATGGCATTCGAGTATGCATAAGAAATAAGAAGCGTGTGTGTATTTAATAAACGTTTTGATATAAGAGGTAACACGTCTTACATTGGACAACATAGGCTCCCAATTCTGCGGCTAGATCAAAGGATACGGGCAGTCTTCCTTGCAGAATATCTTGCTTTATTTGAAGAAAGAATTGATACCTGTGGAATATACAAGTCAAATCATGCTAATGATTTCTTTACCTCCCTTTCTTCGCTTTGTTATAAAAGCGATCTTAAATAGAAGACAAGGCCAAGGCGCGTATCGGAAAGCATCGAAGCGGAAAATATAATTTTTATACACGTTTATCTTGCGTGCCACAGAACATAAGAATCAGATAGGTAGAGTATAGAACGGTAGAAGGTACGAACGGATAAGAAACACCGCGAAACGCTGACGCGAGCCACGAATCGTATGCGCGCGTGCATGTATGTATGTACGTAAGGGCGCTTCAAGAAATTCGACGCACGTGGAATTCTCATGCGTCCGCGATGTACCGTGATGTCCCTGGAATTTCCTGGAATTTCGAGACGCCGAGCGTGAAAGGATCGTTTGCACAGCAGCGTGACATCGAATAAAAATCGTTCGTATTATCCGCATAACGTGCCCGCTGCGGAACGAACTCTCGCGACGATTTTTCTCAATATTCTCTTTGACATTGTGTCAATTCAAAAAAGTTATCAAAAAGCCGTTTCTATATATACCAATGTAAATTAACTTTAATCTCGGTTCAGCTTACTTTTCATTTTTTTTTTAAATTCCAAGAACTGGAGAAGATGAAATATAAATTGAATCAAGATTAAAGTTAATTCGCACGTCTTATGTTTCTTAGTGAAAATGGACACGAAATGAGAATATTTAGGATGATGTCACAAACGAGCAATCAAAACTTTACCTTAAAAGAAGATGAGGGAAGGTATGCAAAGAAAAGAAAAGTAAGGTGAACTAAGGAGTAAGTAAGATATAAATATGTGATAATAATAATAGAAAATGATAAGACTGTGATATAGAGATAACATATGTATGTATTGAATGAGAGTAAATAACATTAAAAGTAGATATAACTAAGAGAGAAAAGATAGAGCGAAAAGAAATAAAATGAAATAAAGTAGGTAAAGAAGCGAAGTCAGAGGATTTAACCAGAAAAATAGGAAAGGAATAAGCAAAAATTTTGATAATATATGTGCGATAGCTTGGAAATACGGATGTATGATTGAGTTAAGAATTATATATTATATATATAAACCAAGTCCCCTTCTTGACTGTAAATATGCTGAAGTGTAATAAATTCTATTCTATTCTACTTTAAAAGAAGATTCGCTCGTCAATAACAAAGATTGTAGAAATATGCGAGGAAAGTTATCATGTAACAGAATATACTTTTGAAGAAGATAAATGTTAAAAAAAATTATTCAAATAGAAGTGTATGTCTCCTTGAACAAAGATTCGGGGAAATACCTGGTAATTTCTTCGATGAGCTTGCACGGATCCGCCGCATAGAATTTCACACCGAAGTAGAGAGTATGAACATCCGATCCAGGATCTCCTTTATGAATCTTCAGTTGCTTGCCGAGCTTTTTGCTTTGATCGAGCCATTGCTAAAATGTATATTGTACGTAGGCAATTGCGATGTTTAGCGGAAAATTATTTTATTATCAGGATTCATATATTTTAGCAGTGCAAAATTCAAAATCTCGATCTTGGATCTTAAATTGTGTCGCTGAATAATCAAAAGTAATTTGTTACAAGGTTGCAAGATAAAATAAATTGTATCCTACCGTCTGATTCCCGTGATCGAGATAGCGTAACCCGAAATAAGAAGTTTCCAGCAAGTTAAGGTGCTTGAACACTCTATCCAACAATTCCTGGCCCAGGTTCGAGCTCTGGAAAACGTACACGTACTTACAATACCAACACCGAAGTTAAGTACGCATATACATAATAAAATGCATTATTAACTCTTCGGATTTTATACAAGTGCGAGAGAGTGCTTGTTGTACGCTGGTTAAATCACCCGGGTGAGATTAAAATCAGAAAAGGACGGTTTCCCACTGATGTTGCGAACCGTGACGTTCATTCGTTTGTTTCCTCCCCGAGGGAAACAAACGGGATCTCTCGAATGGATGTGTTTTTCATCGTTAGGTTTTACACACGTGTTATTATCTTCCCATTTCGTTCCGTGATTTACGTTTCGACGATACGTTTCGACGCTATATATAAAAGCAAATACATGAATCTAACACGTAAATGTATCCTCTCTTTTTTTTCGCAAACGCAAAGTGCAATGAGAAAAGCAATCGATAAAGATTAGACCGGACGAGTCGATAAACGAAAGGAAACGCGAAATACGTGCGGCGTAATGAAAGTGGCAGACGTTTAAGAACACAGCGAGAGAAATCGCCAAGAAGAGCGATGGAAGAGACGGAAGAAGGAGGAGAAGAAGACGAAAGACCTCGCCCTTTTTCTTTCGCCTAAGGCTTAGAAGAATCGAGTATAGGTTCAGGAGATGGGTAATCATCTTCAACTTGCGTGTTCCGAACGATCCTTATTCTTTTTTTGCTCATTTCTCCTTTATTTCTCTCTCTCTCTCTCTCTCTCTCTCTCTCTCTCTCTCTTCTCTTTCGGTCGATTATTCCAATGAGTATTCTTTCATTTTTCATGTACGGTGTAATTTAAACATTTATTTAGGCATTCTAATCTTTCCTGCCTAGAACTCGTTGTGGGAATCGAAACATCAACCGGGAATTGACCTGGTCCCAGCGAAGACCAACTCCGAGAAAGATTGCTTCGCGATAAATTGTTCGGAATGTCAGGGCCTCTTTGCCAAATGATCGACAATTCTCCCATTGTCGAAGACGCCAAACCATGCAGATATGTATAAAGAGAAAAACGTAGATTCCACAAGACAGGAAGAAGAATAATAATAAAAGGATAGTCGCAAAAATAAAAATCACGTCCCAAACGATACAACGCGAAAGAGAAAAAACAGTGACAGCAACTAACTAACGTCGTCGCTTTGTACAGAAGATTCATTTCTGCCTTCAGGTATATCGTGACCAGGTACGGTAACGTCAATGAAAAGTGTAGCAACGATCGTGACAGGAGAAAAGGAAAAAGAGAGAAATGTTATACCGCCCGCGGCGGGCACTAAGCGCCATTTGTGTAATTGGACGTCGAAGAAGCAAGGAGGTGATCTCGACGGTGCGAGAACGGTAATGTTACAAGAATTCGAGGAATTCCAAGGCAAATGAGGGTGCATTTTAGGTTCTCTTAGTTTTTTTTTTGGTTTCTTTTCTCCCGGAGATAACAGCTCCGATTATCACGGGATTGATATCTCGCGAGTTTCTATTAAACTATAAGGACAGTGGAGTTTAGAGGATTACGTGTCGCGTTACATTGAGGATAAATTTGAAGATATCGATAGGGTGTCCAGCAGATGTCTCGAATGAAAATTCTCGTCGATTCTCGGGGAACTGTTCTTCGTATCTCGCAGAATTTTGATGCCTTATGCTAATTCCATTGAAATTGCTACCGCGACGATGGAACGACGCGGGGTATCTGATCCTGCTGGAAAGAAAAAGAAGAAAAAAACAGTTACACGTGTTTATCTGGTCGCACTATCTTGACGTATGGTCATTCTTTCGCGCTATTATGCCGCAATTATGAGGAGACTGGTTCTACGACCGACGGTATAAAACCGGAAAGATATACGGATTTGGATACCGGTGTAACGATAGCGCGCGATACATACCGCTTATGCATATCGCACTTATCAACGATCGTTTCTCCCTTCGTATTTCTAGGTTGCATCTTCGACATTTTGTAACGATCTTTTTTTTCTACTTTCATGCATCGTTTGATTATGCCAAGATATTAACGGTTGGATCATCGTTTCTATTTCTTTTCGATATTTCTTGAAATCGGCAGTTTCTATCGTTGTCGTTTCTTCTTGAGCGTATATCATTGCTTTGTGTATGTGTGTTGAGTGTATTTGCCAAAAAATATTTGGATACTATTCGCGATCCGGCATAATCATTGGGAATCAACTCAACGTTCGATATCCTTTCTCAAGGAACAAAATCTTCTCGTTTTTAACACGCCCTACTGAATTTCGATTTGCGTTCGGCCTTACGGGCGTTACACGTATATGCGATACACACAATGAAAGATTCGTGCTTATACAGGTCCGGAATGTTAATCGACAAAATGAGCTAGACGGTGAAAGGGAAGCGGCGAGAGAATAAGAGGAAAAGAGAAAAAGAGAGAGAGAGGGAGGGAGGGAGAGAGAGAGAGAGAGGTTCCGAGATGAAGAAAAAAAAAACAAGGGGGAAAGGGAAACGGGTAGGTTGAAAAGACGCGAGAATTAGTGTGCGGCACGGCCGTCCAGGCCGTCGGCGATGCGGAGGAGGTATGGCGTTACCATCGTCGTGGCCGGCGTGGCCCACGGTGGCCCACCGCCAATTTTGGCATATCGTCTAATAACAGAGAAGACTGAAGGAATTCCGGGTATACCCCCCTGAGATATGTACGCGCCTCCTCTCGTGCGCGGAGCCGCCGACAGTCGGCCATAACTGGGCATAACCCACCGTGGCACGGTGCCGGCGGGCACGAGTAGTCCGAGGGCACTGAAACAACCGTCCAGAAATGGACTGGGAAAGAAAATGTGCTATTAATTCACTAAATTACAACTTGGCTACGCGCACGAATTACGGGATAAGGTAAAAAGATTACGCCGCATACCTTCCATCCGTACCAACAACTCGCGAATACGCTGAATCATACTCTCGATGAGGACAATATCGCGCGTGACTCGCCATACGTCTCTAGAGAGAATCCAGTGATGAGGAAAGGACGGTCAATAACAACTAGAAAAGTTCGAAGGGAAAAGGTCAAAGGTGATCGAGGCCCCTCGAACTTACCAAGATATCCTGCAGTAATTCGTGCTCGTCCAGGAGAATCACCTTGCAATGCAAAAGACGGGGCCTGTTGCTCCTGGTCGGCCTGAGTCCAGGGCATAGCCACTCTACCACCATCGCTTCCCTCCTTCCTTGGCCAAGGATTCAATTTTGTATATACCTGCGCTGGCTCCGTGCGTTTATCCACTCGTACTCGGCGCGTTTGAGTTAACGCTCATCCTGAAAACACACGAAACATTCTGTCGTTCTCAATTCGCTTTGAATTAACAAGTTGCAATGTGCTATTACGAATCGTATATTATAAGGTACCAGCGCAATAAACTGTAGCTCACTCAAAAATGTCAAAAGTGCAGAGATCACGGATTCTGTCTCTCTGCATTCCTTATCAAGAATACCCAGACGTTTTACATTGATATTAATATAATATATACGAATAAAAAATTCGATAAAAGACTGATGGACAAGAATGGGGAAGAATTTCCACAAGAAGCTTTCAAGAGAGACTCGCGATCGCGTTTAAGACTCTACGATTTTCCGCGTGGATGTTATTCCAGCGACAGTTGGAGAATATGAAACTGTCATAAATAGCGGTGATCGGTCGGACGGTGTTCACTGTTTACCGTTATACTTTATAGTTACCGCTTGAATGGTGAACGATCTGCAATGAGCATAAGTCTCGGCGTGATAATATGTATCAGACACTCGATCGTTCTGATTGCGCGTCAGTAACTTGAAGCCGAGCGCGTCTTATTGAGAAAGGAGAAACTTGGAAAAAGTAGATACAGATAAGTAAAATAAATAAAAAAACATCTCGCATTTATATGAAATGTGCTCTCGAGTCTCTCGAGAGGAGGCGGCTCCTATTACGCGGGTAATTGCGGAGGAGTCTCTCGAAACGTATAGCGGTATAGGTGAACCGAACATTCGCCGTTCGAGAATCGAGAGACACGTGGCGTCTCGCAACGAGAGACACGGGCGGGGATTCAAGTACACCTTTTGTCCTCGTGTATATACGAGCCGTCGCTTGAGAAAAATACCCGTACACACAATGTGGCCCAAGTGTGGTGCAAGTGCCATTGAACTCGGTGAGGAGCAGAGACGTACGGGCTTTGCGTAGTCGCGTCGAATGGAACTGGTTTCGAATCCAAGATCTCTCTCGCAATCGCGCTTGATATAAGAGAGATAATAGAAGCTGATGAACCCTTTGGCCCAATTAAACGATTAACGAGAACGGCATCGCTGTTTTTTTCTGACAAGAGCAAACAGGAAGGAAGGAAAGAAGGAAGAAGGTTTGCCGAACGTTTGGTAAATATGATCGATGTCTTAGGTCCTTAAAAAAAAAAGAAGAAAAAGAAATCGACGTATATTATACTCTCAACACACAGTTGAGATACTTGTGTCTATTTTAATAGACACAAATTAATGTAGATTAACTTTAATCTCGATTTAATTTATTTATTATTCTTTTTTAATTTTAAGAAAAAACGTATATACGTTTGTATAACGTATATATACGTATTAAATCGAGATTTAAATTGATCTACATTGGTAGAAATAGACATAAGAAGTAAAAAAAGATAAAGAGTAAGTTAAATCGAGATTATAGTTAATCTATATTAGTAAACACATAGACATAAATAAGGAAAGATACAAGAGTTAAGTTAAACGAGATTAATTTACATCAGTAGAAATGGACATGAATAATCCAATGATGCATCGGGATTCAGAAGTATATTACACGTCGAATCTTTTTCTCCTTTTTTTTTTTAATAAACATCGGTAAAATATTCATAAATATATAAATACGACGAGTAGATGGAGTTTCCCTTTCTTTCTCTTTTTTTCTTCGTTGACTGCCGCAAGCACGTTGACTGTCGCCGTCTAACGATCGGTATATTAGCATAGAAATTCTCGCGACACCCGGGGGTCATTATTTATCTCGTAGATATCCCGGCGATGTGGAATGCTCTTGTAGATGAAAAATATAGTTAGATGTTTTATTTTTCACTTGACTCATCTTCCCTTTCACATACAATCCGGCATTCCGACGACATCGTCTAATTAGCGTGTGATTTGCATCGAGTGTAAAAACACGCGTGACTCTTTCACTGAAAAAGTATTTTCTGACACGTACTTCCGGTCTCGCAATTGAAAAGAGAATGACGCGAGAAACAGCGGTGGCTAACAATAACAATCCTTTTTTTATTGAAACTATTATAAAAAATAAATAATTGTCGAATCAATAATTTTATAGCACAATGAGCTTTGAAAAATTTTCATATTATATTAATGATTCAACATTTATATAATAATAATACTACTACTACTAATAATAATAATAATAATAATAAATTATTACTTATATATAAAATTTGTTTTCTAGTTGGGTAACTGTAAGGATAACATGAAGAAGATGACAAAATAATTACAATTCTCATTCAATTGCATTTCTATTCCGTTTTTCTTGTTATTCGACATTCCTCGATATTGTTTCCATTAAAATTTGATTAATGTAAGCAACAGATAAATAAATGTATTCTCTTTATAAAATTCGAATTTAACAAATCACGTTTCCTATAAATAAAACGTTATATTATTCAATTTCGCAATTTATAAAATTTTATAAAAATCATTTATAAAATTAAAAATCTTTCGGTTTTATTGAAAACTGTATCAATGCGATACATCGGAATTAAAAAATGTTTTTGTTTAGGCAAAAGTACTTCCACTTCTCTTCATTCATACACATGAAACGTCTCGTGTAAAAATAAAGATGCGATTAAAATGTCATAAAAGAAGGAAGATAAATAAAAAAAATATTAGATATCCAAGAATTGCAAAGTACGCACCTCCGTACGTTGCGATTTACATTCAGAATTGTCGTGATATTTGGCTTAGTGGAATCGGTCGGCACTTCCGGCACTTTTCGACACTCACAGCACTTCCGGTACCAGCGAGAACCTTGGGATCGTGACGCGAATTTTCTTTATTGTATACTTATATCTCGTGGAACGTACCGAGCGGCATGTGCATGCAGAGAATGCGCATAAGAAAGAAAGAAAGAAAGAAAGAAAGAAAGAAAGAAAGAAAGAAAGAAAGAAAGAAAGAAAGAAAGAAAGAAAGAAAGAAAGAAAGGAAGGAAGGAAGGAAGAAAGAGGAAAAAGAAGGAAAGGAGCGGCGTCTTTTCTTTATAAACACTTGCGTTTCACTGGATGTGCGCACGTATAAAGTACGTACAAAGCGTTCGGTACTGTTCGGTACGGACTACGTCCGTCGAGTCAAGTCAAGCAGAGTCAAGTCGTCGTCATTCGCTATCGCGCGTGTGCGATTGGAGCATGATCGTAGATACTTTTATCGGCGATCGGCGATCATCGATCTCGCGCGTTTCTTGAAGGCGCGGTATCGGGAACTGGGAAATCGTACGCGATCCGCGCCGATCGTGACGTTCGCGACGGAGGAAGACTCGCGAGTCGCGATTGATAGTTCCGCGTATTTCAACCAACTACGAAGTCGCATCGCGTTGCGCGATGGACGCGAGAGTTTTCAAGTTGTTCGGCGCGGCGCGCAGCGACGCAGCCGATGCGAGCCGAAAAGACGTCGTCGGAAGTCGGGAGTGGTCGTGACTATTGGGAGGGGCTGGAGGGAATGAGATGAGGTGGGCGAGGCGGCCAATGGTTCGCCAGGTTTGCCTTCGCTTCGCGATCTGCTTCGCTCCACAATGTGGAGTGAGGAGAGGGAAACAGAGGGAAAGAAAAGATTAAAGAACAGAAGGTAAGGAGACAAAGAGGAATGGGCGCGGGAAGCAAGGCAACGAACCTTACGAACCTCGTCGACGCCTCCATCTGTCTGATAATAAGTCAGACCAATTGTATAGTACAAAATTACCGATAATGCAGGTCGCGATCCATCCGATCCATCTCTATCGTCGATAATTGCGAAAAATTCAAAAATTGTACGATTTCAACGCGCCACACTAATCAATTTCTCAGTGATTGATTTTATAATCAATTTTTATTGAATTAATTGTCCTTTGTTTTATTTGAATCTTAAGCAAAGAACAACATGTGTTAAAATAATCGAGAATACTGGAGAATCTAATTAAATGATTTTCTAATCGAGAACTTTTAATAGGATTGTTTCGTTCCAAAAATTGTAGATTTTAGCGAAGAATTTGAAATAATTGACCAACAAATAACATTCGATACCTTTAGATAATACCTTAGATAGCATCTACGATTGAATCGCGCTTATCGCAAGTATATATTAGTATAATATAATATATATTAGCATTTGCCTAAGCACTTCGAAGAAGCGAGCTGATACTGAGAATCCTACTATACTAGGAATTAACCCAAGGCAAAGCTGTGCAGTGACGTCATTAATCATTTCCCGAGCGATTTGTTTTCTCTCTCTCTCTCTCTCTCTCTCTCTCTCACTCACAATTATCCTCAAATTATATATATATTTGTTTCTAAGCTGAAAAGAAAAGTAACTTAATGTATGTAATTAAACGAGCGGGAGAGATGGAACGATTCTTCGGCCGTCGTACGATCGTGCTCAGCTGTTTCGTGTCAGGTGACTTTTAACGTTCTTATCTGCTATGCAGTTAAATAAGGATCATCTGTTACAACTACACGTGTCGTGGACTACGTGCATGTACATGATCCCACAATTTCCACATACGCGCGCGCATGAAGAAGGGGGTGATGTGATCGTTGGGAGAGAAGAGGGAGAAGGAGACGCGATACGCTCTCGCTCGCGTCGCGTGCTCGTGTACTGCTCGTGCGTCCGCTGTCCGCTCGCTTACGACAGTTCGTACTCTCTCTTGGCCGATTGAAAATAATTTGTTCAGGAAGCCCCCTTTCGACGGCCGCGCACGGGTCAATTCGCACGCGAAAACGGTCGCATAAATGCATCTCTCTTGATAACCGGGCGGGCGCAGCCGACCGAGAAGGTGGGTTTCTCTCTTTCTCTCTCTCTCTCTCTCTCTCTTTCCTTGCAGAAAAAAAAGAAACATTGCTCCTTCGGCTCCCCTCTCTTCCCTGTCGATTATTCGAAACACGACTCACCGTCGCAACGCACCCTCACTCTCACGCATCCACGCGACGGTATTGCCGTTTGTCGAAGCAACGCGTGAGAGAGCACGCGAGAGAGAGAGAGAGAGAGAGAGAGAGAGAGAAAGCTCGAGGGCAGACTTCCAGACAGACGGTTACGAAAAAAAAGAACGCGAATTGTAAATTCGCGAAAGTTCTTTCCCCTCGACGTCTCGACGCGTACTCGAAACGCTCTCGATGAGTTCGTCATAACGCGTGAAAAAATCGTTTTCATTCCGCGTGAAAGACTATCAAGAGATTCCGTTCTATTCCACTTCCAAATGTTTCAAAGCGGCTCTCGTGCCCGATAATTCGCTCCCTCTTGTGTTCCGTTCAAGTTCGTCCGAGTCGCGATTGCAGAGCTCGGAATACGCTTGAACTTTCACGGTTGTAAAGGTTATGCCGAAAAGTGCTCTTCTGCTCTTCTCATTTGACATTCATCTCCGCGTCATGATATCCGTGTAACATTCACGGCGTTTGGTCGTCGGCTAACGTGTAGAATGTTTTCTATGCAGATGTCGAGCGAGAATGACAGCGAGATGGATTGCTCGGACTCCGACTGCGGGGATCCGGGCTATGAGGACTATTATAACATCCAGCCATGGGGAGGCGACGTGGATAACGACGTAGACCCGGAGCAAAACAGGAGAGATCCTGAGTATGCGGTGTACGATTGTTTACGAGTCGAACAAGTGGAACGGCTTCTGAATGAGAGTGTAGAGGTGTTAAGTACTAGCCTTCATGTCACGCCATCCCTAGCCAAAGTGTTGCTGCACGCACACAACTGGGCGTCACAGGATATCGCCACCAAGTACCGTACCAATGCTTCCACTTTATTAATAAATTCAAAGATTAAGCCTACCCCGGAACAAGTGCCAGGAACAAAGAGTCAGCGGGGCGGCGTATGTTTGGTTTGCGTCATGGTTTGTCCCGCAGACAAATTTGCTACACTCACGTGTGGACATTCGTTTTGCAAAGACTGTTGGTGTATGCATTTTGAAGTACAAATAACTCAAGGTATATCCACTGGTAAGTAGTCTCCATTCCTGCACACAGTAATAGTTGTACTTGTTTCGCTAATTTTTGTTAAAAATGCATCTATCTCTGATATTTGTCTTAGGTATAAGCTGCATGGCACAAGATTGCGATGTTCTAGCTCCAGAGGACTTTGTCCTTTCCCTACTTACTAAGCCTAACATGAGAGAAAGGTATCAGCAGTTTGCCTTCTGTGATTATGTCAAGTCTCATCCACAACTTCGATTTTGCCCTGGTCCAAATTGCCAAATTGTTTTGCGCTCCAAGGAACAACGAGCAAAGAGAGTTAAATGTTCATCGTGTAAAACTGTATTCTGGTAAGTATTCTGATAAATGAATGCATGTTATATATGACAAGTATTTTATGTTACAAGATTGATAACGAGAATACTGTTGCAAATTCCAGCTTCCGATGTGGTATGGATTACCATGCACCTACCGATTGCAGTACAATTAAAAAATGGTTAACAAAATGTGCGGATGATTCGGAGACGGCGAATTACATTAGTGCTCATACCAAAGATGTGATTATTTCTTATTGCTTGTAGAATAGTTTCTAAAGTACAAAAGGAAACGCTTAATGTATCGTAAAATGTTTTTGCAGTGTCCAAAATGTCATATCTGCATAGAGAAGAACGGTGGCTGCAATCATATGCAATGTTACAATTGTAAACATGATTTCTGCTGGATGTGCCTTGGAGATTGGAAAGCACATGGTAGCGAATATTACGAATGCTCGCGTTACAAGGAGAATCCAAATATCGCGCATGAGAGTGTTCACGCACAAGCGAGAGAAGCTCTTAAAAAGTACCTTCACTATTATGAGCGAGTAAGTTTGACTTGATGTAAAAACGTTTAAAAGCCATTGGATAATTTTCGCTTTATTTTTTATGATCGCTGTACTTTGTGCTGTTTTTAGTGGGAGAATCATAGCAAATCATTAAAGTTGGAGGAACAAACGTTAGAAGGAATTAAAATGAGAATTAATAATAAAGTGATGAAAGCTAGTGGTACATGGATAGATTGGCAACATCTATTTGAGGCGGCGTCGCTTTTAGCGCGTTGTCGTTATACTTTACAGTACACGTACCCGTATGCCTATTACATGGAATCTGGTCCGCGCAAAGAACTGGTAAGATCTCGCGATAGTAATGACAAAAGCTAATAATAATGTTCAACAAAATATACATATGTATGATAATATAAATGGATATTGAATTGTTTTGTTAACAGTTTGAATATCAACAAGCTCAATTAGAAGCAGAAATAGAGAATCTCTCGTGGAAGATTGAACGAGCGGAAACAACAGATCGAGGAGATTTAGAAAATCAAATGGATATTGCAGAAAAGCGTCGTGTTACTTTATTGAAGGATTTCCTCGAGGTATAATTAATTGAGTATTAGCTTCATTCTTAGTTGTAGTCTATGAAATCTGATCTAAAATTGGATCATAATTGTAATATTTTATTTTTCAAATACCGTCTATTAGCAATTTGCAAAGCATTTCATATATACATGTATATACATATATACATTCATATATGTATATATTTATATATTTATATGTATACGTATATACATGTTTATATGTACAAAAGACGATTGTGTGTTACGTAACTATGAAATTGTTATGCGGTATTAATTAAGGATAATTATAAGTAGCTCAGTTCTGAGAAAGAATATTTTTGTTTTGTAGTAAGACAATGTGGGATGCGACTGTAAAGACTAAAAGGATGTGATTTTGTCTGAGTATTATCAGTACAGGAAATAATTTAGCAGCGCCATGTCCTCAATTATTGTTTGAATCTGATATGACATAGAGATTATAACGATATCATATATAGTAGTATTGGTTTCAAGTTAAAGATGAATTTTTTCACGTTTTACCAAAATAATCTTTAGAGTAATTTGGCTTATGCGGCGACAAAGACTAGATTTTACTTAAATTCTTCCAAAAATATTATCATGACGAAATCGATAAGGAAAGTATTAACCGTATCGACGACTGATTTATCAATGATAAATTCGATGATGAAAGCGTATATCCTTTTCCTAGTCTAAGAATATTTTTCAAAAGCGCTTCACAATGGAACGGTCCCTTTCCTTTTCTGATTCTATATTCATCCAAGTATAAAAGACGCAATTCAACAAATAAAGCAATTCAGTAAGCGTTCAATAATTTTTTAAATATGATTGGTTCATGTTTTTAATTATTTATTGGATCTAAATATAAAAACCAATCGTAATAAAAGAATCTGGATAAATAAAAAAAACTGGGCTTATATTCTGAAATTATAATATCACATACGAAAATATACTACGAAAATATACTAGTATTTTCTTACGCGATATTTTTCGAGAATAAAGCTTCTGAACGCTCACTGAGCTTTGTCTGCTGAACGCAGTTATACATTTCTACTGACGCTAATCGCACAGTTCGATAGAAGGCACCGCATAGGAGGTGATACGAAAAGTATCAGAGGCCGTGCTACGTCTTTGCTGCTGTTCGCAATCCTTTCTCTGAACCTTATTCGAAATATTATTAACGCTTAAGATACCTTTACGCCCAATGATCGAGTAAAGAAAGAAAGAAAACGGTAGCCTAATTTAAGTACTTCGGTGCCAAGAGATGACGGTACCATCCCGCCGTGTATATACTAAGCAGAATTAAACATGTAAGTCGAGGAATAGAAGGGGGAACGCGACGGATTTTTTACTTTTGATTTAAACTAGATTTTAAAGAATACATGCAACGATCAAAGATATCCGCGACATACCTAGCCGTAATCGAACTTACATATTTTCTAAGCTATTTAAAAAAAAACAAGGATTCACCGTACTATTATTTTTACTTTGCCCTACAAGCGCGAGGAGGGACGTAGGTATTCAAAAAAATCTAAATTTCAAAGTTCTTTGAAACGCGATGTAATAACTAATATCTCGATAAGAGGAATAAGATCTTTCAACATAAAATTAAAATAACAATAAGATGACAGTTTCCAGAAGATCGAAAAGCAGAGAAAGCTGAGCGCGAGTGATAAATCTCTTGATTTGTCCCTCCTTGTATGTAGAACTTCTCGAATGTGCAATGTGGGAAGTAATCATTACCGCATAAGAATATTAAAGTATTTGTATAAATCAATACTAATAATAATAATCATATATATATATATATATACATATATATATATATATATATATATATATATATACACACACATACAAATTCAGGCAATTTTGTCTTCTCAATTTAAATTTTATTGTTACAGTTTTTTTTTTGTTTTTTTTTTTTTTTTTTTTTTTTTAAGAATTACATTTTTTTTTTTCTTTAAGAATTTTCAAATTCTATCATGAAAGAGTAAATTAAATT
>Ga0157364_1001015_pt1 | contig 22559 bp, 9 predicted proteins | sample AttsexASBM2_FD_111476 | JGI IMG/M metagenome (GOLD analysis project Ga0157364, IMG submission 111476) | Fungus gardens microbial communities from leaf cutter ant in Ribeirão Preto, State of São Paulo, Brazil - Atta sexdens ASBM2 | ecosystem: Host-associated > Fungi > Mycelium > Unclassified ...
ATATACCCACACACACACACACACACACACACACACACACACACACACACACACACACACACACACACACACACACACACACACACACACACAAAACTCAATAAAATTATAAGATCACGTAAACTCAGCATTATAAAAGATCAAAGTCAAGGATACGTATTTTTGCGAAAAATGGTCGTAGAACGATGTTTTAAATCCTGAAATCTTAACTTTTTCGAATACTTCAAATCATGTATTTCTGCAACGATTTCTCTACAAATGTAATTTAAAGTGAACCTCGAAAAATAAAGAACAATCTTTAACTTTGATGACATGTACGGAGAGAATAAAATTTTTCTGCAAATTTCTTCAGTTGTATTATATAACGTTTTCTCCTTAGAGTGTTTTTTAATCATTACGTTTTAAAATCTATCATCATTTATTGGAAATAAAATAAACTTTTGCAATGCGTTCAAAAAACCAACTTTTTATTTTTCGAAGGTTTCTCAAGCTTTCGTTGATAAATAAGATATCTTTTATGAATGTATGAACTTTTGAAATGATAATCGCATATAGCTGTCCGCTCACGGTTAAAATTTTTAACTCCCTCTTTTTATATCGAAAATGTCTATATTGATCATTTTTTTTTAATGCCAACAAGAAGGTACCTTATACAAGTGAACATCTGTTGATAATATTTCAATGTATTTGTTAAGAGGTTGTTTATAGCAGCTTATAGCAGCTGCTAAGCCTCGAATATTTATTTTTATATTTAAAAGAAAAGAAATTCCGAAAATCTAGATATATTTATGTAGTAAAACCAGTTCAAAAAGTTTCTTACCCGAAATAAAAGAAATGTTACAAGGAAAAAGCATTATTTTTTAAACTATAATCTCCTTTAAGTTCACTTTGTACATCTCTTTGGAAGCACCTCTGTGTCCTTAAATAAATAATTTTTATCCTTAGTCTCAAAATAGACTTCAATGGCTTGAAATTCTTCATCGGTCAGTGAAATCTCCTCTTTCGTAAATCTGATTTTAGCGAATATATAGTAGTCATTCGGAGTCAAATCTGGATTGTAGAATAGGTAAGAAATTTCTTGGAATCCACATTCTTTCACAGACTTGTGAGAGTAGAAATTTCATTCATCATCTTACGAAGAGCTTTAAGCTATTAAAGTCTATTTTGAGACTAAAGATAAAAATTATTTTTTAAAGGTATGGAGATGTTCTCAAAAAGATGTAAATGTTGAAATTGAATTTAAAGGAGATTATATTCAGAAACAATAATTGCAAGTTTTTTCTTTCAACGTTTCTTCTATTTCGAACTTGCATTGAAGTAGATGAGATGTGTTCGTTCGAATCGTTTAATTTATTTTATTTCTGAGCGCTACGTTGTATTTAATGTTATAGTATTTTGAAAGAATTTTTATGGCTGAAAAGGACTAAATAAGGTTCAAAACATTCCGTAAAATTATTTTTTTATTGTTGATTATAATATGAATAAAATTATTAGCTAGTCATCTTGGTTTGTTCCAGTTTGTTGACTTTGATTTGATCTTTTAATTGCTTTGCATACATATATATATATATATATATATGAGCAATCATTTATATGTATATTTTTGAATATCTGTATAATATGGTTAGAATGGATTAAATGAGGTCAGATTAGGTTGCATCAGGTTATATATTGTTATATGGCATAAGCTGAGTTGTCAATATTTAGCAGAAATTATGCATAGTTTTCCATGATTAAATAGATATTTAATTATGAAAACCGATATTTTTATTATCGATTTATATTTTCAGAGTTTCTGTACATTTATTTCTTCCTCAATTTTAAATCTGTCAACAAAATGTCATACATTTGCTAGTTTTTAAAAGTTAATTACATTTCGTAAGAAGATCATTATGTATCTCATTTTTATGGTACATCTATGCTTATTTACTCACATCTTTCACATTTTTATACATGTTCTCTGTTTATGGAAAACTAATTGCATCACGTAATTCTGCAGCCTAAAAATTACTACGTAATAAAAAAACCATTCAAAATTTTACTTCCGAATTGCAGAAATCGATTTTTACACATTCCGTTTGTAGTTTGATGCCCTGTGTTCCTTACACATTGACAGAAAGAACCGCACTCTTATAAATATATTAAAGATCCTCTAATAAAAGTCTGGGCACGGAATAGCTATTTTTTTATTGATCCGCCGTAACAATTATTGGAAATTTTTAACTTTAATAACTATTGAAAAAAAGAAAAAAAGAAACGAAGGAAATAAAAAAAGGATAGAACAGGAAGAGAAAGAAATGAATATGTGATCTCTCTTACGATTTTCCTAAAATTAGAAACCCTGCAAACAAAATAAGATTTGTGCCCAGACTGTTATTAGAGGGTCTCTAGGATACATTAATGCTCATTTGAAAGACTACATATTAATTGTATAGTAGAATATTTGTAATAGTACAATATATTGAATTAGATAACTAAGAAGTTTCGTAAAAGTTAATATCGTGAGCAAGTATTCAGACTTGAATATGATCTGAATCAATTGTAATATAAAAGAATAAGTTAACTGTCCTTATTAGTGTACCTTTAAGCTAACTTGCTCATTACTGAATTAGTTATTAAATATTGTAGCTTTTGTCTGCTCGAAATCAATATCGATTTTTCAACTATTTCTTTTTCTTGTAATACCTTTTAATGTAAAAAATGTTAATATTTAACGTTTTTGATAAAAATAAATGTTTTTTGATCCTATTAATGTATTCTTCAAAGGCGATGGCTTCATTCATGTGTCCCTAATTTGTGTGCCTCGACATTTGATTCGTTTAATATATATATATATATATGTGTAAATAGCAAAACAGATGATAGATGTGAGTTAATAATTTAAGTTAATATTCCATTAATCATTATTTTAATTATATTTATAATTTTAATGTACACTTATAACTCTCAGATTCAATCTATACAGCACACTTTATCCCAGAGATCTTCCTGGAAACGTTCTCAAGACGTCCTTCAGAACATTCTTCGGAAATTTGTACTATAAGAGCAGGGCATATTAATAGGAATAAGCTTAAAATCTCGTATTAAATTCACTATAAATTCTATAAATCGTATAAATTCCTTATATCTTTCGAAAAATGTTTACTACTTTAATAATTAAAAAATGGAATATTACCTTTGGTGTCGTGTATATTAATTTAATTTAATAAAAAAGATAGCTTTTTCTTATTTATTAATGCTAGTTTTCTTTCTAGCATATTTAAAAAAAGGCATACTAATAGGAACAGTTATCCTAGTTGTCCTTTTATCTCAAATTACGTGTTTGATCAATATATAATGGCACATTATTTGTATATATACATAAATCAATAATTTTTAAACTTCTATATGAAATAATAACACATTAACACTCAGTCAGAAATCAGAGATAGACTTAATGTATTTCTTATTAGAGCATCTACCGAGATGAAGCAACATGTGATTCTTCAAATTGGTTGGTTTGCTGAAACCGCGACTGCAAATGTGACATCTAAAAGGCCACAGTCCATTATGCACATACGTGTGACTCTTCAGATCACCCGGCGTCGGAAATGATTTCGAACATTGCGAACATTTGTGTGGTTTCTCCTGGAAAAACATAACAAATATTTTACAGTGGACATATATGAAATAATTCAAATATATTTTAATTTACATATTCTTTATATATCGAAACAACTTCTTTGTTCTTAAAATTGTTGTTTTTCACTGGTTCTCATTCTTATTCCATATTTTTATTCAATGACGTGCGTAGAATAGAAATGCTGTGTTATTATAATACACATAATAACATTTTCCTTCTATATATATGTTGAACATTTCGACTTGCTTTAGAGTCATCATCAGCGATACATTGCTTTTCTAAAAAAACATTTGACACATTAATTTCTCATTCTACAAAGTAGCCACTATATATAATAATAGATTGGACGATCTAAAGTGAAGTGCAAGAATTTGGTTGTAAAAATAATATACGTAAGAAGTTCATAAAAGAAATAAGAGCGTGTTAACAACGAATAGAGAAATCATATTCACAAGAACTTTTAAATAGAGTTACGCAAATCATTATAGTTAAACATCAGTAGTCAATAAGATAAAACATGTTAGTCGCGACCAGACAAAAGTGAGACTGCAAATATTGCAGCAGGTTGAGTGATGGGAGCCAGAATTGCTTGTTCCCACATAGTATAATAATTATATTTTGACCAAAAGTAAAAATTCTTCCAAAAATAAAAATATTTAATTAGAATAAAAGTTTCTATTAAAAAAATTCCTGTTTCTATTAAATTGTTAATCAAACATCAATTTTTATTAAAACATTTGCATTGCCAAGAATTTCTATGTGAAATAAATAAGAAGAAATTCGGAAGAATCTCAAAGAGCAAGAAGAGCGAGAAAAGAAGATGTGAAGATGGCGAGGCGGAAAGGAAAAATCAGAATAAAATGACTCGCGCGGAAGGAGCAGCAGGATGACTGTAGAACGTGTGGAAGAGCAAGAGGAGGGGAGGGAGCAGGAGAGTAAGTAACGGCAAGGAGCCTTTGCCTCCGGCTCTGTACATTCTCTGTCTCCCTAATTGGATCACATTCCATGCGGTAGCAAGTAATGGGCCAATTACAGTAGCTGATGGCAGACCAACCTATATAGCTACCAAGATATCATTACTTCAAGTGAGGTTAGAGAAACTCATACAGTTTTCGCGATAAATAAAAATTTTATATCTTTCGCACACACACTGTTTTTCCTTCAATCGTTTTATACGATCATTGCTCAGCTTTTTTCGTTGAATATTCCAATACTATTTACCAAGCTTACACAAAAAGTAAAGCAGTTGAGGACATGATACGAGCACATAGGAAAATTTCAAACGATTGAATTAATAATAATTCCATAAATTTGAGATATTTATAACGACTTAAAATATGTTAATATTTTTTTTACTATTTTTAATTTTTAAAATAAGAAATTGGTTTTAAATCAAATTTTTTATATTATTAATTGTCGTTGTGGTTCATAATAATTAAACTCTGTATAAGGCTCGCACAAATACACACTATAAATTAAATATTATATTTTGCGCATATTTCTGTCGAAAGTATAAGCCAAAGATTTTCGTTAATCACGCATAATAATATGTTATATTTAATCTTTTGTGTATTTTTTTCATTACATTATTAATAATTCATTGTTTCCATTACATTATTGATAATTCATTGTTTCTTATTTTTTTTTTTATTATTGAAACGAGAATGAAATCTTTATTTTACAAAGGCATGGATGGCAAAATACGGATCTTATTCAGAAGAAGGAATTAATATCGCCATTTGTATTATTTATATTCTAGTAATATCAAATTAAAAAAGTATTACCAAAAATTTAAATGAAATTTAAATGAAATTAGCTTACATAAAATTAGTTTTTTACATACAAAAATGTTATTTATAAAAATTTCCTGCACAAATTGTAATGCGTCTTGTGTAAGACAAACTCGTAGGCAAGAACGAGAGTATAAAAACATCGATTAATAGCTTCACTAAGACTAATTTGGTGATTATAAAATTTTATTAAACACAATTAGGAGAATGTCAAAATATTAGATCGAAAATTTTTTGGGGAGAGATGATTGATATTTGAGGTGTTACATATACAAATGCAGGATAACAATACATTGCAATGATATTGCAATCCGACATCGATTATTTGTAGCATGCATATTTTTAAATTTTAAATAAATTTTATTTAAATAGAGTATATGATTTATTATTCATTCATTATTTCTTACTATTGACTTTCATGTTTTGAATACATTGCTCATTTATGTATGTATTTGATCTTAATAATTGACGTATAATTTTCATAAGTAACGACAATCTCACTCTTTGAACCATTAACATGTTTTATATTATATTGATCATCGAGTCTTATTTGCACGATTTTATCTTAATTTTCTTGTAATAACATTTTCTTTTGTCTACCCCTCTTATCTTATCTTTTTATGATAAATCACTTTGTATTCATCGCTTTATATATATATATATATATATATATATATATATATATAATATTATATATATTTTATATATATATATATATATATATATATATATCCCTAAGAATTGTATATGATTTACACATTCGTTTTCAGAAAGTCTCACTTATTACATTTATATATAACCAAATGGTTCTATGTCACTTTAGATCTTTTGATTCATTAATGACGTGTTATGATGGAATAAGAGAAAGTTATTAAAAAAAGTATCACGAATATCATTAAGTATCACGAAAATTCTAAAGCGAGCCAAAACATTCGAATTTCATGCATGACGATTACTATTGTTTTAAATATTAAAATTACATTGTAAGATTTATTGCGTTCTATTTACCGCGTTTCACTCTCATTTGCATAATTTTCTCGAAATTTATTATTTCACTTTCTTCTCTAATAATATTTTTTCTTATAATTAATTTTGTTCACATATCCAAATATTGATTGAAAAATAAATTCATTCAGTTTTGTTAATTTAGAATTATATATATATATATAATATTTTTGTTAAAAATAAATGAAATTTAAATTTAAGAAAAGAGTTTTAAAGCTTGAAATCTCTATTTTTTTGAAAGATTATTATATTTTTTGAGTTTATGTGAATTTGATAATTTTTACATATAGAAAACTACGAGTTAAAAGAAGTGGAAAATGTTCTTCTCACTTTGTGGATCATGTGTCCAAAAAAGATTTGCAAAGATTTTTGATTGTCTGATGTGAAAATTAAAAATTTTTTTTCAAAATTCATTTTTAAAAAATGTTTTTATTGAATTACTTTTGGGTTATACTCGCATTCTGATTTTGATTGCCCATAACTCGTTTAAAAATCATCAATAATTAAAAAAAAATAGATTCTTAAAGCTAAACTTTGCTATATTAAATCATATAATTATTAAAACTTTATTTTGTGTTAAAAAAATGTGTTTTATTCCATTCTAAAAAATCAATCGAACTTGCTTTTTAATTCAATAGTTTTGCTTTTCGTGTCTTTAGTAATTATTAGCTTTAAGTATTTTGTTATTTTATCATGGATTCGTGATCTACTTTTCCTTTAAGTTTCCAAATAATTTCTTCACGAAATTAAAAGTTCTCTGAACAGAAACAGGCAACTACTTTACTATTTTTTTTAACGATCTTTATTCAATGAATATTAAAACATGATTTGAGATAAACAATTTTGAATTTTTATATTTAGCGTTTGGATTTAAATTTGAATTTGTTTCATTTTAATTTCTTTTTTATTAATTATGTTTGCTAACATTTACAGTATCTATTATTATTATTATTATTACTTTTGAATAACATTGAATATCAAATAAGAGAGTTGGCTTATTTTTATTACTGTCCCACTAAAATTACAATCATATCATTTTATACAGTGAGAGAAAGTGCCATTCATATAAATTTTCATTCACACAATCACATATATATTTTATTGATTAGACGTTATATCAATATATTATTTTAGATAATATAATATAAAATATTCTTCATAAAATATTGATAAATGTAATAAGTAAAATATTGATAAGATATTGATAAGTGGATATTAATCATTGATTCAGAAGTTAGATTATAAAAATAGAAAAAAGTAGATAAAAAATTAAAAGTATTTTGTTAAAGTAGTAGTATTTAATTAAAAAATATTTTAATTTACATATGTACAATCTATAAGTATACATAAATCCATCTTATCTTGACGAGAATAAAATTAAATAAATTAAATGTTAAATTAAATGTATTAAATGTATTAAATTTTTTTATTGTGGATTTACTCATATAATGAACTAATTAAATTAATTTTCAATTGTAACTTTATAAAATAAATTTTTTCCCTCTTTTCAATACTATTTTATTACTATATCAATATGTATATATAATCATTTTATTTTTTAATAACATATAATTTTATTGAACAATTATCTTCATCTCTTTCAACTTACTTTTTAGTTACTTAAACATGTTTCATAAGTGAAATCTATTGAATCTCTTTGTAATCAACAAAACTTTTTTCTTATTTATGAAATATATGAAGGATTTATAAGTATTTAATTATTGTTTGAATCAGCTGGACATGCAACATTTTAAAGTAAGTCTCATTATGCTGTCATAATTGTGTAAAGATGCGAAATAATAGAAAATGTCACAGCTTCACTTTACCCTAATAAATATTTGCCCACTTACCTTGATATGAGTCATCCTATGATAGTATAGATTCGATGAGGCTGTAAACTTCTTTCCGCAAACAAGACACTGATGAGGCTTTTCGCCGCTATGGATACGCTTATGCGTGTTTAACGAGCTCGATGTTGAAAAACCCTTGTTGCACACCATGCAGACATGCGGTTTTTCCCCTATGATTTAATATCATTCATGAAATGTCGCATTAATTTCTCACACTTATAAATATCTGACTTGATTAATATCTGACTTGAATTAAATATGAACAATGATTCTTTTCTTTAAACGTATATAATTTATTTCGATCATTAAGCCAAAAATGGTCAGGATTTTACAATAGACGTTGTCGGAAGTCGCACCACAAATTATGCGACATTTAAAATTTATTTAATTTGATAAAAATATTATTTGGAATTTATATCATATCTAGTTGTACATAAATATTTTGCATTTTTTGTTTGATTATCTAAATACATTAATCCAGTATATTTAAATCATTAAAATGGAACAGATTTGAATTGAATTTCGCAAAAAGTAACAAAAACAAAATTAATTTGAGTTAATGAGAAATTAATCAGTGCGAGAGGAAGTGCGCAATAAAATTTCAACAAATAAATTTGTTATTCCATTTGATGTGTTGATGTCTTCTTTATTTAAAATCTTGAGAAATCATTGAATGTTTCGATTCTCTTTGGAATCTTCATCAGCAATATTCTTAATCCATATTAAATTTCGTGAACGATCAAGGTAGAGTCACTTACAAATTGTCAAAACTGTAGTGTAATCTGTTTAATTCATATACTTGACGTTCGCGAAATCTAATATGGATTAAGAATATTGCTGATGAAGATTCCAAAGAGAAACGTTCAAGATTTTAAATAAAGAAGACATCAACACACCAAATAGAGTAATAAATTTATTTATTAAAATTTTATTACGCACTTCCTCTCGCGCTGATTCTCATTAGACAGATTAATTTTGTTTTTGTTATTTTAAAGAGAGAAAGAGAGAGAGAGAGAGAGAGAGAGAGAGAGAGAGAGAGTCCTTGTTTAACATATTTATTTTCGCAAAAAGAACATATTTATATGGATAATCATGAATATCCTGAAAATAATGGATTATCTTTTTCAATATAAGAAAAATTGAATTTTGCTATTTTTGAATTAATAATGAAAATAAAATTAAACTGCTTGTAAATTTAAATAACTTTTAATTGTCCAAAATTACTGAATCTAACAATAATAATTTTAAGATATTAGAAGATCACCAAAGCTGGGCTCGTATTTGCAATACTTTTATTTTAAACACAGTCGTATTTGGAATACAATTGTATTTTATATTTCGTATTTCAGCGGATCACATAAAAGTATTTAGTATTTTGTAATTCACCTTGATTGTCAATCTTAGTATTTAAAATACAAAATATACTTTTAATCTTTTGCTTTGAAATTAATGAAATTCAAAATATTTCTATGTGCTATTCTGATCGAAATAGAAAATGTAAAATACTTTCATGTGCTCCGCTGAAATACATAACACAAAATACAATTGTATTTTTCAAATAAAAGTATTTCAAAAACATGCTCAGCTCTGGAGATTACAAAGTTTTAATTAACTCTACGCGTGTGTAAAACCAAGTATTAATAGGCTGATATATAATATAAATATAATATAAATTGATATAAAATAAATACAAATGAGAGAATCTCAATATCCGGATAATCTTTAGGATTCTGTTTCATACCTGTATGCGTTCTCATATGTCGTTTTAGAAGAGATGGCCGGTCGAAGGACTTGCCACAGACTTCACAAGGTAATAAAACCCTCTCTCCTCTCTTAATCGTTGTCAGGATACTGCAATCGAGATGATCACCGGCCAACGACAGCGTTGATGATGTGGATTCCTCAGATGTCGATTCGTATTCATCCAGCTCATAATAAGAATGTGATATCGCTGGCAAAGAATGATGAGCGAGTAATGTCATCGAAAGATCCAGCGGGGATTCTATGAATAATTAAAGTAAAAACTTTCAATTGATTTCATTCTCAATTTGAGAAGAGAGCGAGAGAGAGAGAGAGAGAGAGAGAGAGAGAGAGAACGCTAACTTTCAATATTCGTTTTTAAAAAGTTTTTAATAAAGTGCGTAACTTAATTTTAAATTAATTAATTTCGATCATGCACTCAGATAGCACATGGACGTTCTATGGATGTTCTGTGTTTGTATTAGGTGTAGTAAAAAGAAATCCATTATTTTTGCATGAAATTGAATGGAAAAATAATGGATTTCTTTTTACTACACCTAATATGACATGGTCTGGACATCTACTGAATGTCCGTTTGTCACAGTTTCGAACTATATTGAATACAAGCCGTTTTATAAATCCTATGAATGTAAATCCTATGATGTCTAAATAATGAATGTCCATATATATAGAGCACATAATTGAGGTCTGTGCCTAACAAAGATGCCAACACCAAATATGAATAAAATAAACGTGGAAATAACGAGCAATACGAGCAATTGATGTTATATTCTATATTTACTTCTATATTGTACTACTTTACACTTTATATTATATATAATATAATTAAGTTATTAATTATTATTTCGTTATTTATATGTTATAATAAACAAACAATAATCACGCATTTGTTACGTGTTATATAACATAACATTGTTGATATTACATTGATATAACTTTACTACTATAGGAATAAAAAAAAAACAGAATTATTTTTATTTGCTTTAAGAATATTAAATAAAAATCGAACAGAAATAGTTTGCGGTAATTTTATGTTAGTCTTTCATCTTCTCAACTGATCGATCACCATTGTGATCGTTTAGCTATAATCGCGGTGCAATCGAAAAAAGAACAGGATTATCGAAAACGATCTGAAATGCAAATATGCGGCCGGCGTTTTTGTCGGACGGCTCACAAGGTTCGTGAGTTCCGATTTAAATGTATAGGCTGCCACTGTTCCTGCGCATGTAAACCAAAGATAAAGGACAGTACAATAGCTGTGGGATAGTTAGACGACCTTTAGTTACAATATTGAAACGCGATATTTTTGTTTGAATTTTAAAATGGAAGAATACAGAATAAAGTGCAAATTACATATATAAAAATAAATAAATTTCCTTTTAATTTTGAATTCTTAATGTGTATACATATATGTGTATATTCCGCGACAAGAATATAAAAAAATGAAAGGTAATTTAATTATAAATACATAATATTAAAATTACTTATATTCAAATAATTTTAATCACAAAATGTACAATGATCTTCGTTTTCGAATTATGAGCACTATTAAGCATGTAATAAAGATATAAATCGATTACTGCCATCCTGATTAATAAATCGTTTTAACATTATTTTTTGCGTTTCTCTATATTTTCGATTTTGCATGCTTCGCTGATCGATCTTATGTATTTTCGATACTCAGTATTAATTGAAATCAAACCGAATATCGGCATCAAATCGCCAAGTTATCATGTAAGTATTACTAGCTTCCACAAGTAAACATTTCATTTGCGAAAGGAATAAGATTTTCATGTGAGAATAGCGAAAAGTCTCCGCAGCAAAATTTCGTTTACATTCGTATGTGAAGATTTCCATTCCGCGCAAGATTTCCGTTTTTACGCATATATCCAAAAGTCAAATCTAATAACATGCAATGTTATATCACTTGCCTTAACAAATTAATTTTTTTAGTGAATACACAACCTAACGAATAATTTCGGAGTGGTTATTTGAAAGTCATCTTTGGTGTGCGAATCTTCCTGATTTTGTATTATATCAGCACAACAAAAACAGATATTAATTAAGATTAGTTATTATTTCATTTTATTATATATTTTATTACATTCTTTTTATCAATAATTTAAAAATAATTATAACTACAATGATACTTTATTTTTATAATATGTCTAAAGTGTTTTCGAGAATCAGTTTTATATTTACATCGTAAAAGTTATAAGAATTTCTTAAATGATTTAAGCACATAAATTAAAATCATATTTTTGCAATGATGTTTACTAGCAATATTTTAAGTGATCTTATGTCTTTCACTCACCGTCTAAAATAGAATCGATCGTGCACCTGTAGATTGCCGATCTAGAGCATACATCATGCGAAATGATAACGATATCCTGCTGTGTTACTGGCAAAAACCAAGCCACCAGCTCCGTGTCCGGTTGAACATTTTTTATCACTTCAAATATAGGTTCACCTAAGGAAATAAAAGAAAAGGAAATCTTAAAGAAAAATATCAAATAAAAAGATGTTCAGAGATGCCAAAGAGTTCACGGATTATCACCGTGTCGCGATCCATTGCTAATACCAACGTTTTGTGAAACCTTTAGCACCTTTGAAGAAAACATCCGTAAAAGCTTCAAAATTATTATAAAAAGATATTATCATTAACATATTGTCAATTGTAGAAAATTTCTAGTTTTTGTTTTGCCTATATATTAAATATAATTTTAGAAAATCTTTTAAACGCTTATTATGTTTTAAAAATAAATTATAAGTACTTAAAAACTCAAATAGTACACAGCTTACAAAGTATTAACAAGGCGTTAAAAAACACTTTATATTATATAGCTTCATATAATATAAATAATCGCTTTTTTTAGCGCTTTGCATGCGCTACTGTACTTGGGAAGATAAGATTGAACATAATAGAAGGAACAAATATTTAATAGTCACACATATATAGAAAATAAATAAAAAATATTAAAAGAAAGATACTATAGATAAGACTCTTTTTTCTTAGTCTATAATTTAATTCAATAATTTGTATTACATTATATTTGACTTATTTCTATTTTAATTTAATTTCTTTTTGACGCTACGAGTAATTATATATTGAAGTTACATTAATATTAATTAGTGTAACTTCAATACAGCCACTACTATTATCCATATATAGGATTTAAAAATTTATCAAACTAGATTTGATTGTTTCCGAGACTTACCCTTTACTTTTGTACCAATCAGATTAACTTGTTCATCGTATGATTGAACGATACGGAGAAATCTTATCCAGTTACATTGACGCTTGTTAAGATTATAATTGGAGAAGAAGACTTCGTCATAGCAACCATATTCGCGTCTGATCTAAAAACACATTGACAATATATTGATGTCGAATTCTTTTTTGGCAGTATTTATTTCAATAAGTAGAAGAAGGGAGGTTTATTATTTAATTTTTTTCAAATAACACTCAGTAGAGATATTTATGTGCTATAATTTCTCTTCTGGAAACAAGTTTGTTATAATCACAGATATCAGTGTATAGATTGATATTATTATATTTTATACATTTTTTAAATGTCTTTCGTATTCTGTATTAAATTTATTACTATCGTGAGAAAACATCCTGCAATACAGTTCTACAAGATGTCCAAAGGACGTCTACATCATAAGGATGTCCTCAAGATGCCGCTCAAAGAACTATGTTCTATAGGATTTATTTGAATAATATATATATATTTTTAATATATATATTTGAAATATATATATTTATTCTATTTTTACTTCTTTTTTATGGCATAATTTTTGATTTTTTCATTATGTTTTTGAGCATCTTTGTTTTGATATATTTGTAAAAACATTTTAATTTCACTTCCTTTTTTGCGATATTATTTTTGATTCTATTGTATGTTATTATAATTATATAGAATAATAAAATTGATTATTTAATTTAGTATTAAATTTAATATTAATTCATATTATAAAAAATTAAATAAAGTTAAAGTTTTATATACATAAAATTAAATAAAATATAAAATATTTATAGGAAGTATTCAGTATTCATACTTACATCATTGTCATCAAGGAGAGAATAAAGATCAATTTTGTCGAATCTAATTGATCCTTGAAACGGATAAATCAAGGTTCCCGATGGGATAAATACATTCGACCATACCGAAATTCTCATATCCAATATGCTTGAATCATTCTTGAAGAGATTCTTGCAGGCTGACTGATCGTTGGTAAGGACCAAGGAAAATTCTCTAGGTATCAATACACAAGTTTCCATAACAGAGACTCACGAGGAAAAAAGTATTTTAAGGATTTACCACACTATACCGGTACTTTCACTTTGCAAATTATTATTTTGAGTATATCTGTAATTCCACCATCAAAATAGAATGTTTTAGCGAAATAAAATCGAAACACATTTAGTATATTGCGTATCAAACGAAAAGTATATTGTTAATAAATTTCAACGCAGAACAAATAAAATCACACGTTCTTTAAAAACAATTTGTTTAATCTTCAAATGTTATCACGATAATAATTTGTTAATTACGCGTTAATATGTATATATTTGTTGCGTATTATATTAAAACACGGAGTAACACATACACGTATACACGAGAATGCAAACAAACGGAGAAATAGAATCATTCGCTGTGCAAGGTGCAAGGCCCTCAGCCGACTGGACGGGATTAACCGACTGATCTTGACCTTGCGACGGGTTAGCAGCATTTGCTACCGAATGGTGAGCCCTTCCCCTCTCGAAACCACCTATTCCCACTCGCCCCACCGAGCTCTCATCGTGATTATTATTCTTTTTCATCGGCGTAGTAGGAAATAGCCTTAGGGATATTCGACTGGCCTCGACTGGATTTCTCTACTCTTCATCAACCGCTCGTTGTCATGTGATCGAGCCACTGTTAACAACATCCTCGATCGAATGAGATATGAGAAATTTATAATGTTCTCCTATGAGTAAAAGTATAAGAAATAGACGAGGCAAGCTATTATTAATTTCTTCGTAACATCTTTAATTCTTCATTTAAGTAACTGATACATTTGTGAACATTTACGTGTGAAGAATCATGATTTATCCAAACAAAATAGACTCTACGCCAGTGTAATGTTCACCCCACCATATGCACTTGGCGTGAGGGTAACTTGAGTGTGGAGCGAGTGCCGATCTGTTCAGCCGGCATAAGGAAGCCGACCGGTAATCCTCCTCGTCTTCTTCGTCATCTTCGTCGCTGTTGTCATCGTTGTCTTCTTCTTCTTCTTCTTCTTCTTCGCTCTTCCACCATTCGCGACGATGCTTCAAAGAAACCACGTGGATGTCCGCGCACCTGTCGCTCTTTATTCTCCCTCTCCTTCGCTCCCTTCCTTTTCCTTTCTTTTTCTCTTCTTTCTTCTCTCTCTCTCTCTCTCTCTCTCTCTCTCTCTCTCCCTCTTTCTTTCTCTCTCTCTTTTTCTACGTTCCCTATCTTCTTACAATGTCTGTTCTTGTCTCTCCTACTACTGTTTCCAGAAAATAGCCTTCATCGTACCTTTTTCTCTGTTTTCATCGTTCTTCCATCAGGTCTGTTCTACTAATCTGCTGGCAACTGCTCACTCCCCACCAGTTACTTCTTCCCCAGTAAAGCAAATCTTTCCCGCACTAGAGGCACAGAGATCCTCGTGCTCTCTTTCTCGAAGCTCTTTTTATTCTCATTTATCCTTCCTTCTCATTTGATTCCCATTGGTGTCTCATTTCGCTTATACATTTTCGACTACAACTGAAGAATTCAACAATATGCGCAACTATCGAAAAATTCCCTCGATGTTTCGATTATGAGCTCATACTCGCACCGAGATTGAAAATTTAAAATTGTATAGAAATACAATGAAATGCATTTGTCACGACATAAATATCTGATTTTTATACTTATTGTAAGGCCTTACTTATTTATGAAATAATTATTTTGATATAAAAATCTCGAAAAAAGGAGAAATCTTAATGTAATTATACAATATTTTAAATAATACCTTTAGATATTAATTTAATTTAATTTTCCTCAACAACTTTTATACATAAAATCTCTCATTAAGGATTTTATTTCAGTAAGATTTCTTCGCTTTGATATGATTTTAATTAATTGGGATTTTTTTTTCTATTTTCTTATCTGAAATCATTACTTTTAAATGTCTTGCAATCTTTTACATTTAATAAAATTAGTTATATAATATGTTATATTTTAATTTTCCATCTTTCTAAATATTACCAATAATAGAATTTTTCTTCTCTATTATTTTTCTTCACTGTTAAATTTTCCTTTGCACATTATTTTTTTCACCGTCGTTGCATCAAACTTTTTCGAATCCTTGTCATAAAACAAATATAGTAAATTATTCTAGTATAGATTCTATAGTATATATTTTATTAATTATCAATATTTATAAAATCTTTAGATATTATAAAATTAAGTTTTTATTATAAAATTAAAATATCCTTGATATAAAAATTCTCTAGTAGAAATGTCCTCGGCCACGATACTGACTAGCGCTTTACTTTATCACTAGAGATAGAATTTATTTTTCTTTCGTTCAAATAAGAATATGAAAAGATAATAAAAAATTAGAATTACCTAATATACAAGGTGTCCCGGACCTACGGGATCATCTCTCGTGAATAGATAGAGTGGACTAAACTGAATCGAAAAGTTCTTTACCATTTTGCAATTTTCATAATACTTTAGGAGATATTAATTTTTAAATATGTTGAATAAGTTGAATAGTCATGATTGCTTGATCGAATAATGGCGCCTAGCGGTAACCTAGGCAGTTTCCGCGACGAATAACTGCGATCGATGTATACTTGGCAATAGTCTATGTGAGTACGTGCTTATTCGGTGATCTTTAGAAATTAATATCTTCTAAAGTATATAGCAAAAATTACAAAATGGTAAAGGACTTTTCGATTCAGTTCAATCCATTCTACTTGTTCACAAAAGGTGATCCCGTAGATTAAGAACACTTTGTATATTATACATTGTATATTATACAATGCTTAACAATGACTAAATTATTATATAATTATTACCTGAAATAAAGTATGAAACCTATTATAATGCAACATATCATAAATAGAATCAGAACCAATGCTGAATAAGCCACAAATTTTTCGTTTGGCATCCATCCAAAAATTGGTCGAGTTAGTTTATCTTCCATTAAATGAGTACGCCAATTTGGAGGGTTAAGAACTTATCCGATTGATAAAAATATTTCATAAGATAAAAATGTTTCATAGATAATATACAGAATTTTCAGTAATAAAAGTATTCAGAAAAGGAACAATATTTTCTACAGAAAGTAAAATAATTTTCCAACGTTCTGATAAATAAATAATACAAAACCTACAGCACAAAAATTGTAGCAACACTGCTGCAATATTGTAGCAATATTACAGCATTATTGCAGCGATATTACTGCAATTAATTTTGTGCTATATGAAAAAGATTTTAGACTTTTCTATTAACTTAAATATATAATAATATTAAATCATTCTGTTTAAAAAAATATTTATTAAATATATTTCGTACCTTTCACGCGGATTACATTTGTTGTCCATTTAAATTTCAAGTCAATTTGCTCCACGATGCATTTCCATATACCGTGATGAGACTTATTTATAGTAGGAATATAATCAACATTTGTAGCTACAGGCAATGTAACTCCATAGTCTTTCCATACGTTACCATTGATCATCCAATAAACTTTCAAATTAGAATATACATAACCGAGGATAGCACAGTGGCATATAACATGCATAGATAGAGTTTCACGAATAGTAATGCTTTCCTTAATAGGAACTACTGCCAAAGTTATCACCTTAATTATCATATATGTTCCATCCATTCGATGTACAGTAAGCGTATATACGCCCGAATCATTTAATGCTGCTCTATTTATTACTGTAAATTAACAAAATTATATATATTAATTTATACATATCGTTACGTATAAATACTCATTATTGTGAATAAATGTTACATTACGTACTGATTTCGTAATCTTTAATTTCCCTGTGATGATTGTTTTGAATAAAAATTCCATTATGGGACCACTGTATTTCAGAATTAGGTGATTCAATTCTGATAGTATTCACAATATTAGAATCTGAATGGAGTGATACTGATGCATATTCCTTCACAGTAAGAGCGGTATAATTATATGCGATAACTTTTTTTATTAAAGTTATAGTATCTACAATTAAAATACAAGTAAAAATTATTATAACATATTTTTAAAACAATTAGTATACAAAAAAAGACAATACTCGATATAATATTACATAATATTATATAATGTAATATCATATGATATTTCTAATTATAGATAGTCTAGTTTAAAATATGTATATTCTAATTATTTGTTATTTGATAAAAAATAAGATGACTTAGGAAGATATAATAAAATATCTTCTTAAAAATATATATTAGCTTGTAAAGAATATTATAAAAATTTTAAGATATAAAAAAAATAATTTATATTTTGAAAGTTTTTTCGATAATTCTATTTGATATATAAAAGAATTTTAATATTTTATAATTAGAAAAATGCATATTAGTAAAACAATTATTATAATTTTATTTTCAAAGCGGCAATTGCTTTTATGTGATTTTGAAGAAATTACTTTTTTTCGGAGATGATTCTTTTAAAATGAGATACTTGGTATATTCTTTCACATACAGAAATATTTAATAAAATATTTCGAAAACAAAATATTTTATTAACTAATAGAAAAATGAAAACATTATTAAATATTAATAAATAATTAGGTAATAATCCGTATCAGTATACCATCAGTTAGGTCTCCGCAAAGAATCATATTACAACGACCTGTTATGCTGTTGGGTCCTGTACAAGGCTCCCCTCGCACATTAGGTTCCGGTGAATTGCAATATCGTCTTCTAATTCCTACACCACCGTTACAACTAACACTACACACCCATGGTCCCCATTCTGACCATCCGCCATCTAAAGGGGGTCCATCGATATCTATATACAATTAAATAATTATAAACAATAAGCTTCAATATCAAGTTTAAATACGTATAATAATGATTATTATTTGTGGTACACTATATAATGAATAAAAAATATTACTAAAACTAATATTACTAAAACTAATAAATAGAGATATAAAAATCCTTAATATTATTTTAGAATATAAATTTTTTTATTTAAAATTTTTTTCTAAAATATTCGATCTTTTTCCTGTATTATACCTGATGGTATGCAATTTGCACTCCAAGTAGCCCAACCTTTTGGATTCACAGCAAGCGAAAAAAAATAAAAAATAAGCGGTCGACGATGCACATAATTAAATATGTTTGTCTTGTTGCAAAATACTTCAATCGTATTGTCAGACCATCTTTCCGATAAAATCACGAAAAACCAAAAATAAATTGAATTATATATTTTAATTAGATTCTATAGAATATGCAAATATACGTTCAATAGTTGATTACTTTATGGTAATATTTGTCCAGGAATTCGTATTGAGTATAGGTTTAAGTGCCTTCTCTTTGTGATAAATTCTTACTTTAGGATATGTATTTTTCAAGAAATATATCCATTGACCTCGTTCACCAAGTGTAAGTGCATAAAATCTATAAAATGTAATATGTTATAAATAAAAATAAAGATCAGCGAAATAATTATTTTTATTTACCCTGATGTTGCAGGCAGTAAAAGTAATGGTATTAGAACAACACCCTTGGCGCGAATCATTAACATTATTTTATTAGGTCTTATTACATCTTCTTTAGACCATATTGCTAGTGGAAGTATTCTAGTAAAATGATTGGTTTCTGTGTTCTCTATATGGCATCCTGTATGATAGTAGAACGAAAAATTATGAAAAAAAAAAACAAAAATTTTGGAAATAATTGTAAATATTCATTTTAAATAACAAAATATACTTGAGGCACAATTGAAAGCAACTCCTATCACATGATCTTTTTCGCTATTATAATAATAATAAATTGGTAAAAATGCTTTGGATGGTTCAGCATGTTTCCATTCAAACAATGGATTTGATTCTCCTTCATAATAAAGAAGAACATATCCTCGAGGTATACGAATAACAAAACTACTCCATTTACCAAGATATAATAAATGCGGTAATGTTTTTTTTTTCACCAAAATTATGTCTAATGAATAGTTAAGGAATAGATTAACTTATAGATAAAATGTATTATAAATATGCATGATTTCAAATTACCATTTTCTTCTGATTCATAATACAAAAGTACTTTCTCGTTATCGAAAGCTCCAATCTTAAGAATATAACGAGATTTTAATCCATCATCAGCAGTGAACACAAATGTTATGGAATCTGGATAATCAGGTTCCCATGTTTTTAATGAGAAACGTATGCCTTCTGTACGATATTCTGGTAAAATGTATAATCGTCGTCCAATGCCGTGCCCCTTCACAAAAAATGTACATTCTTCTATAGAATAAATACAAATATATTTACCCATATTTACCCATGTAGCATAAATGGATTTATAAATACAATATTACAGAAATATTTTTCATTGGAAGATTGTAATGTTACAAATATGTGTATTGCGGAATATTATTGCAACATTCTCGTAAAATCGCAGCAATGTTAAAATATTCGCTAAGAAAGATTTAAACATTATAATGACATTGCATTGTTAAATGTTTTTTAAGATCCTGCAAATTGCACTGTTAGTTATTCCCAATAATATTATATATTCACTATTGTAACTTTATGTCTTTTAATTAATTTATTTTTATAATCTTATCTGTATATAATACAACAATACGTGATCATATAACTACGACATAATAAATGTTAAACATCACGGGAAAAGAATGTTTCATATATAATAATATATAATTATATATAATTATATATAATTATATAAAATTATATATAATTATATATAAAATATATATATATGTATAATTATATATAACATTTTTTCTCGAGGTGGCATAATAATGAATATAGAATGTTTCAAAAAAGAAAGTTAGACATTTTAAAAATATGGAAGAGAATATTGAATTTTCCTTGAATATCTGTCGATTTAAAAATAAACATTTTATTGTTATTAACAATTTAATTGAAACTTTACCCGACTTTTCACAATCTCTTATATTACACAGATCTTGTGGTACCAATGGATCCGTTGTATAACACCATGTGCCAGCAAAATTGCGCGAAGGATTTCTGCAATAATTATTAGCATCTCGTACACTAAGTTCAGGATAAAGACTGTCATTCAAATATGTTTGGTCAACATAATTGATATGTTTGTCAATTTTAAATCCTGATTGAGATAAATTTAATGATGGTGGTTTCATAAGTAATTGTGATGATGTCAAATTTTGTTTTGTCATCAAATGGCGTTTCGAGAAAGATTTTGTGCGAATCAATCTTAAAAATCTAGAAGAAGGTTTTGTTTTCAATGATGCATTCGATCTTTGTATCTGTTCGAAATTATAATTATTCAACCATTTTGCACAAGTTCGACCTGAACGAGTTGTTGATAATGTACCTATATAGTCATTAGCAGTTCCAGCCATTCGACATTCTGTAGAAACGAAAAAAATTGTTTCAACTCCTATTAATTTAACATGTGATACTATTAGATAAAAAGATATGAATTTTTATATTTAGTCGAAGATTAATTTGTAATAATTATGAATTATAGAATAATAGATTTTGTTAACTATTACAATACAGTCACCAAATTATGTAGAACTTTTTTATTTAGTTAATCTGCTTTATTTACTCATGATCATTATGTTAATAATTTAGACATTCTATACATCATATTATAAAAAAGTCAGCAATAAAATATAATTGCGAATTAAAAACAAAAAAATTAAGATTTAAACATAGTTTAACACAAATTGATTGAAATTAAACACGATATTTTTTGTCATCTATTAACTTCTATGTAACTTCTCGAGTTTGTTGTTTACGTATTGACATGATTATATATTATATTCATTGATTAAAACTTATTATATATACATGTATAAAACATATATTATATTTTATACTAAGTTAGTAATATTTACCTTTATAATCACAAAGAGGAATATTGCATCTTTCATCAATTACTGTAGAATCTAACGTGTAACACCAAGGACCTCTTCGATCTCGGGTAGGATTTCTACAATAATTTTTTGCAAGTTCCATAGATTTCTCCGGAAAATTTGCATCACTTATATTCTAACAATGAAAAAATTTTAATTAAATTTTAATGATGATTTGAATTAAATTTGAATGATAAATTTGATGATAAATTTTAACATACAGAATATAGCCAAGAAAAACTTCAGAGCATCAAACAATATCAAAAATTATGCATGATATCAAAGATTATGATAATGCATATAAATTTTATAGAAATATATGACAAAATTATGATGATTTCTCCATTATATATATATATATATATATATATATATATATATATATATATATATATATTTTTTATGAAA
>Ga0157364_1001016_pt1 | contig 22537 bp, 9 predicted proteins | sample AttsexASBM2_FD_111476 | JGI IMG/M metagenome (GOLD analysis project Ga0157364, IMG submission 111476) | Fungus gardens microbial communities from leaf cutter ant in Ribeirão Preto, State of São Paulo, Brazil - Atta sexdens ASBM2 | ecosystem: Host-associated > Fungi > Mycelium > Unclassified ...
CACACACACAGACACACGCACGCACGCACGCACGCACGCACACGCACACGCACACACACGCACACGCACGCACGCACACGCACACGCACACACACGCACACCCACACACACACACCCACACACACACACACACACACACACACACACACACACACACACACGAATTCGTAAGAAAATAAGGACCAATCATATTATTAAAAAAAAATTACAACTTATGCTAAATGGATTATTATACAATATTATACAATGGATTATTATACATTTTTAATCTTAGTTTGACAATTTTAAAATGTCTCCTGACGATTCTCATATTCTCTGAATGAGAATTTCATAAAAAGAATATTAAATAATTCGCTTATAACATTATCTCTTACAAACAAGGAACTATTATTTACGCATACAATTATTATTCATGATTTACTTTACTTGTAATACTTTAAATATTTCGTAACGCATCGTTGTATTTCAAGACTTTCAAGGTCTTGTTGTTTGCATTTGAGACTCGAACAGGCAGGAAAGTCAACGAGATCGTAGAGTTATGACCTCTCAAGACGTAACAAAAGAAAAACACTATCGTTTTCTTATACGACTAAATTATTTTACAATTAATTATTCCTTCACGCGATTTTACGTTCCTATTATCAATAATCGTTTATTCAAGAAAATATAATTCTCTTATTTAATGACGAAATGGTAAACGACAAAAGTTTAAAATTATTGTTTCATGTTCAGACGAAACGTGACTAACGCGTCGCATTGCCTCGCGAAAAGCATTGCCAAAACGCGCTTATTTCTTACGAACATATAATTATTATTTGCCCACACGATTAATTTAACATCCACAATTTGTAATATTTTAAATATTTCGTAACGATTGACTCAGCAGCACATGATGAGTCGTTGTGTTTCAAGGTCATTTTGTTTACATTCGAAATTCGAGCCGACAAACAAGCCGCCGAAATAACGTAATGTTATTCGAAACAAGCAATAGCGACAAGTAGTGAAAGAAAGTATTACTGTTCTCTTAGTATATGACTAACAATTATTTTATAATTAATGATTATTCGTTTGCATAATTATTTTCTCCTAATTCTATCAAGTCAACGATCATCCATAAAACCAGATATTTTGCGCAAATCTCTTACTTGATATCGAAATGATAGACAATAAAACATTAAAAATCACATTATTTGAATAATATTTTTAATCTTGGAAAATGCATTTCATATTACACTTTAAATTTTTTACCGAATAATAATTTGTTCACTTTCAGATTACGAAAATAATAAGCGAATCACGAATAATTTAAATAATGGTATATTATCAAACGTTTAACAATGATACGTATTTTATGAGATACACTTTTCGAACATATTGGGCTGATAATATTTTTTAATTCTCTTTCCGAATAATCTATCTCAAATCTCGTTATAATCAACGTGCATGCGATCATAATTAGAGTGTTTTACGTGAATACATGTGTTAAGTATATGCCATCAAGAAACAATGAAAGATGAAGGAATCTGAGAATAAGCAGAAACTAAAGAAGGCATCGTGTATCGGCGGAACAATCATACAAGATATATAAGTTTATTATTTTTTATAATTTTAATTTTATATTATAATTATTTTTTATGCATAATATTACACCACGTAATCAATCGCTAATAATTATTTATGCATATGACAATTATTTTTTAAAATATCAATTGTTTTAAGTGTTGCTATAATTCGAATTTATTTTTATTTTATAGTCAATATAGCCGGTGCAATATATTTATAACTCCGTTGCTGCGCATCGTGTCGGTGAGTAATAAATTATTTTAAATTTAAAAGGCAATGGAGTAATGAAAATCGAATATATTGAATAATATGGATATGTAATATATGTATATGTATCTCAAATTAACAATATGTAATTAGCTAGATTATAAAAGAATAAGAATATATAATACTTCATATCATAATTTCATTGCCTTACAAAATATATAGATAGACTAAGATTAGGATTCAACAATTTGGAATTCATATAGAAAAAAAAAGAATAAGAAATATTACCCAATAAGAAATTGTTCAAATAAAAAATAAGCAAAAATAAGCAAAAAATTTACGTAACAATTTTCATTCAATAATTCATTTAATAAAATGTGTTAATGTTATTAATTGTGTATGTTATTAATTGTATTCATTTTTATGACACATCAATTTTATATCTAATCTTGTGCTATTCATATTTATTAACAATTCGACTTTATATGTCTAATGAATATTTCGTCACGGAATAAAAAAAAGTATGTAAATCATCTCAGAATTAGTTACATGTTTATAAAATAAAAATCAATATCATTTGAGCTTCAATAAAATTCAATAACAGATGACTGAATTAGTTATGTGTAGTGAGCATAATTATAGAGCACAGAACGAGGACTTTTACGCAACATCGTTTAATTTAATTACTTATAACTTGAAAGTTACTTCGACTTCGATATTTTCGTATTAAAATTTTCGATCTTAATCTCTAGAACGCATTCTTACGCAAAATATTGCACGACAAAAAATTGTACTCTCCATTCTTTATATAACACGTGTCAAAATAAATGCCAGATTTAAAAGTATTCAAAAATAGTTCATTCTATCAAAGGGTGCAAATACGTAAAAAATGGATAAAAAAGACTAAATAAAACGTGAAATAAAAGAACGACGGAAGTTCGGAGACTGGAAGAAACAACGAATAAAAAAAAAATCGCGGAAAGTAAAGGGCACAAGAGTCGTATACTTTTTGGGTTAATCGTTGCTCGGCAAGCGCGAGACACATCGGGTTGCTTCTCGCGCGTAGAAAGGAAAAAGAAGAGAAGAGAACCCTTTCCATCTTGCCTCTACATTCGCTCCGTCATACTGTCTTATCCTGAGGGATTAATTTCTCGAGGTTTATGTACGTCGCTGCGGGAGGGATGGCATCAGGTAAATCCTTCGCCGCGGAACATATTTCACGAAGAAAAATACGAGTAGGATGATTCGGACGGAGTCCTCAGCCTGTTCTTCTCTCTCTCTCTCTCTCTCTCTCTCTCTCTCTCTATCTCTTTTCCCTCCCGTCATTTTAAATCGTTGTACTTGCTTCGTATTCAAGAGAGATTATCTCTCGAGAGCACGGTACAGAATATGCGAAAATAAAAATACGGACGCGACGGATGGTACGACAGAAATTTCCGATGTGCAGAATTATTTACCAAGAGCATATCCTGACGGAACTTGTATTCCGGAGACCGGTAACATATTACGAGAGATTTCGCGGCGGGAACAATTCTACGTTTGCTACTCGCGAAGGAGATATTCGCACTTCCCTTGTTAGTTACAAAGACGACATGAGTAGCGTTCCCAATGTTTGCGGCGTGAAAGCAAACTACATCCTCGGCAGGAAATTAAACTTGGGCGTACATGCCGGAAATATCGATTGTCAATTACAACTGAAGAGACAATCGTTCTAAACAAGATAACGAATATAATTGATCCAATGTGCGTTCAAACAGATTTTCCAAATTCTGCAAAATTGTAAATTTTGAAAATACATTTAAATAACGTAGATGAAAATCGTGTACACGAATGAAAATTAAATAATAAGCGCGCGTGGACATGTGAATACTTTTCATCTAATTTAGAATACAAAATGAAAACCGCTATTTCGTAAGTTCGCGGAAATTCGATAAAAGTGGCCACAGTTTTCGACTTCGAGCAGTAATAGTCGCCGCGAGAAAGTCCGGAGTCAATGGACTGAATTTAAATCCGCGCTAACGCTATATTCGCCGTTACGTTCGCGAAAAGTGAGAATGAGAGAGACAGGACAAAAATAGAGGAAATACGCACGGAAGCGGTCACGGGTCTCGTCCCTATGGTATCAACCAACGTCGATATTGAGTTATTCGCCTGCTGTAGATACTCCGTTTTCCGGGGACTCGAGTGGTATCGGCGGCTCTTGGTACGTCCCTATCCACCGACCAAATGAATATTAGTGGTACCCAGGAGACAGAATTAATAACAATCGCTCTACCGTGTGTCCCCCGTGCTGCGTAGCCACAGACAAAACACACGTGAAGGCAACTGAAATTTATACTCGGTAGCCGATTTGTTTGGCATCGCACGAAATTCACGAGAACACTGCATAGAAAAAAATGCGGAACAATCCCTATTCCTATTTACGGACAACAATCTATTCTTCAGGGATTATTTTTTCATGTGTGCTAGAAAAGATCTGTATAGAAAAAATGATTTTACTAAAATATCTAAAAATTTAGATATAAATACCGATCTGAAAATAATTTTGGGCTATCAAAATAATTATGTAGGAAATTCAAACATGATAAGCAATACTGCGAAACATTTTGGCATTCTAATAATAACCAGTTTAAACATCCTATATAATTATTCTGATAGTCCAATAAAACTTGTTTCGGTATCTATATAGATATTTCAGCAAAATCATTCTTTCCGTATGTATTATTTCAAAATATTCCTGAACAAGATTTTAATTAACTTAAGTTTCGAAATATAATATAAATTTGATTATACATTCGTGTATATTAACATATTTCTTCTCGAGGATATAGTTTATTTTCTTATCACAAACACCTAAAACGTAATTCATATTAGCTTTATAAGTAATACTCAGTAAAAAAAAAAATTCTATATCGGAAACGGTTTACTCAAATCCTTGTTAAACTTTGTGTTAAATTTTTTAACATTCAACACAAAGTGTTAATTTAACATAATGTAATTGTGATATTTAAATGTGATATTTAAATAGTTAAGATTAAATTAATATTCAACATTTCTTTAATGTCAAAGTAACACAATTTAAATGAATAAATAACATAAATAATGTTTTTTAAACCATAAATTCTAAGATGAATGAATAAAAATATGTTAAATTCAACATATCATAAATATTAATTTTATTAAAAAAAATATACTTCCACAGTTTGTTTACAAACTGTGTCAGTGTTATCTTTTTGCGCTTCTTCTTAAATAATATCTTCTTAAATAATATCTTTGTTACCTTCTGACATATTCATCTTGTGTTAAGTTAGCGCATAAATTTGAGTGACCGTTTGGGACACGTGAAATATGTATATTAAATTTAACAGAAATTTTCCAACGTGTAAAAAAAAAATAATTTAGAGGAGGTAAGATAGTTTTCATAATTTCGACTCTCTTTCTCTCAACTATTCAATAATAAAAATCCAATAATAAAACTCTCAACTATACTCCAATAATAAAAAAACACTGAACTGCATAACGGCGATCTCAGCAAATTCGTTAGGCGAGAAATTTTATCTGTCGTATACGTCCGAAAAAGACTACCAGCCTATAAACATCGGTCCCAGGAGATCATACTTCCGGAGGAGAGTGGCGTCATTAAAAGAAACAGGGAGTAGGATAAGAGAGGAGGATTCCTTTAGAAAAAGCGGCAAAGTCATTGTTGTGCGCGGCTCCTTTTACGATTTGGGAGTTAATTTACACGCGGGGTAAGCTTCGTGGTGCAGACGCTCTGAAATAGCGTATATATAGTCGAATAAAGCGCGAATAGATGCAACGAGGCGATGCCGCGACGGCTCGTAAACTTTTATGTGGATGGTCTCTACTTTTTTGCTCTTCTTGCACGTCGCGTCTCTCTGCGATCGACATGCTCCTCGCGACCTTTTTTTTACTGCTCGATTATTGGCACTTTGAATACTAGGACTAATATCACTTCCAATTTTTGAAAAATTAGTAGACAAACACATATTTCTTATTAATTTGAAGAAATCTTATATCTTGGGATACAAGGATACAAGATTTTTCCATTTATTAATACATACTTCATTATTTTTAACTGTGAAATTATTAATTCTAAGTATTACATGTTAATTATTAACAAATTGTCCTTTCTAATTTATAAATTTTAATAAAAACTTTAGTGGCACACGAATTAATTAATACAGAAAGCAAATTAAATGTGTCAATTATATATTAGTTATGCTCATTTCATAATGCAGATATTATTTTTAATAATAATAATAATATAATAGGATATGTAAAAGATGTATAAAACACAACATTAATATTAATACACAAAACGAGAGATTTCGAAAGGCTTTATGTTTCAACGGGGATTAAAAGCAAAGCTGCTTTTGTGGAGAGCAAGAACAAATGATGCGGGAATAATCACGGATCAGGGCGGAGAAAATGAGAGTCATTTGAAAAGGTTGTATCTTCCGCTTTCGAATCCATCGCCAGTCATTATCGCTTTTTGATGATCGATATTTCGATCCATTCGACGTCCTACTTTTTCACGCGTGGCCACATCGCATTGCTTTCATAGATTACCCATGTCATTACGCGAAAGCCTCAAAAACATCGGTTGTACCTTTCGCAAACTGTTAAGCCTTTCGCTGTTACGCTGCTCGATATTGGTGCGGAAATAGAGATTTATATCGCTTTCACTGGCACTTGCAAAAGAAATAAACGCTCGAGCGCCTCTTTTATGAATGCACGAAATAGAAATATAATAGGAATACGTACAAAAATGTGATAAAAATACGTAGAATAATATGAATATTTTGATTAAAAATTAACAGTCAAACATCATTCTAAGCATATCTAATCTCTAATAATATTTTTATATTTTCGAGATAATTTATATTCTTTTTATTAAAGTTTTATTTTCATTAATATAAATTATCTCCACTGTCATAAAACAAATGTCATTAATATTATACTTTATGTACTTTTTTATATAATATACTATAATTTTATATATATATATATACAAATAATTTATATAATGAAACGAGCAAACTTGATATTAATCTCTATTTAATTCGCTTTTTGTATTGATAGATAATATAAAAAAATATAAAACTACTTTGAATATGAATGACTCTTGAAATCGATTAATATCATACAGTTGTCTAAATTGTTGATGGTTTTCATGCGAAACATTAGTCCAACTAAACATAAGTGAAGCTTGACAACAGGTTTATTAACGCGATCGATGAAGCGTACCTAATTGACGGGCAAAACAACCGCAAACAACCGTTACGTGCAAAACTTTCAAGACTTTCACGTTTCTGCTTCTTCCCTGTGTAACTCATGCATACACGCTATCCTTATTAAATCAGTCTTGCCTTTGATATTCTCGCGTGTTCTTTTGCGCTGAAATACTTTCATGGTCGCCGTTCAAAAGCGATGACGTTGCTTATTCATAATTGTGTCTTACGTTTATTTAGAAGATGGCAAATATTGCTGTAGGTTTATATAAACGCATACATATAGATGTGCCAGATAAAAATATACTCATAATTACTCTACTTACTAAAAAATATACTATTACTCATAATTATTATAGACTAATTTTGCAAGTCAAGGAATTAATTGCAAAAGTTATATTCTTGAATTGATTAAAGATCGAAGTCCACTAGAAAAAATGTTTTGTTCTGTTTTTGCTGTAGCAAAAAAAAAATTTGGTTGAAATATACCTAGCAAAAATTTTTAGTTAAAATATACTAAATAAAACTATAATTATATATAAATAAAAGAGCAAACTATAATTGTATATAAATTAAATTGTTTAATTGGTACAAATATTTTTGTTATTTGCAAAGTAGATAAATTATTTTGCAAAAGCAACTGAATTTTTGTTATATAAACAAAACATTTAGTTGGTGTTAAAAAATGCCTCAACTAAATAGTTTTGCAAAAGTCACTAATTATTTTTTTTTCTCTATAAATGTTTTTTCCTATAAATATCTAGCATAAATAAAATGATGATCTAAATATTAATCTGTAACAGAAGCGATAAAGTCTTTCTCTGCATAAAAAGTATCAGTTATTTTACAAAATCAGAGAGATGGAAAGAGAAGAGGTTTCAACGAGATATATAAAATATGATCGAGAAAGAGCAATCGATCGTGTCGTAATGAAGGATAGCGCATAAAGAGGCGCTCGCGGTCCATCATTATTACAAGATGAAAGCGCATGTCTCTCGATCGATCGACCTTTCGACGATACACAACAATGGCTATTTAAACATACGTATGTACGCGTGCGTGTGCTTGTGCACTGCATCGCCGCGGAATAATAATCTTGCACAAGAGCAGAAAATAAGAGGCGCTTGTTTAGGGAGGGGCGACCCCGCCGTGTACATACACACATATATCTCTCCCCGCTTGCCCGTGGGAATGACGCAGAGATCTTTACAAAGCTATGTAACAGAATAATGGCGCGCGCATAGCGCAAATGTACGGACGCGCGGGGTGAATCAGGCGCGGATTACAGTACGGAATGAAATTACTGGTACTAATGAATCCCGCGCCGCCCGCTCTGCACCGTTGCGAAATTAGTAGTCGTCCCCGACACGTTGGTGGCGTGAAATTTTAATACGGTGCGCTTTAAATCCGCGACACGCCATTCTCTCCGAATGCAATCGAATAGCCATACCATCTATTTTACGTATTTTTTAGTTATCTATAAACGGCTACGTTACACGTATATATTGTCACGTGTCGTTAAAAATAGACCTCATTAACCGTTCAGCCGAAATAGAAATAATAGTTTATCGAGAATAGTCAATTGTAATTCAATTGCGGGTTAAATATATCCATTCGTTTATATAAGCTATAAATTAATTATATCTTGAAATGATTTTAAAATATATTTGAAAGAAATAAAAAAAATGTATATTGTATACTATATAGTCAAAGCTCTCAGAGGAATCGTACACATACATTTCTATTCATTGAGAATATCTGCACTTTAAGATTTTCTATTAAATATATATTAAATAATATAATTTAACATTCTTTCAAGTAATATATTCAAATATTATTTACTACGTTAAGAAAAATATAACTATAAAATAAAAGAAACTTTCAAAATAAAAATTATTTATTATTATTTGAAGTATTTATATCGAAATAAATGTTGTGAGATGCAAAAAGATAGTATCACTTGTTCACATCTTCGGATATGGGTTAATTTGAACGAAAATAATAGATATTTATGTGTGAGATCCGCGCGTTTCGTGTCCTATTTTGTTATTTTCGTCGTTATTACACGCGCTTTTATTATTATGTAACCAGAGTACATTTCGTAATGATTTCCCTTGATTATCGCGACTGTATTCGCAATAACAATAATAACGATTTATTAAAATACGCGTCGTTAATTATTATCACGGATAATCGCGGAGGTAAACGCAACCGTCCGCTCGTCGTTAAACATTCACATTCGTAGTGGAATTCTTAACATCGCGGATTTTCAACATCATCCTGTCGGAAACGTTAATTACCACGCTGCTGAAAAGCCCTGCAATTTCACAGGACACTCGCTGAAAGCTAGGTCTACCTTTGTCCAACTACAGATACAACGACGAAAATTTAATACGCCATTTTTCTCCGTAATCTATCAAAGAGTAAAAATTCCTGAAGCATATAAAAAAATATTCTAAATTATAAACGAACGTAAATTGATCTCCATTTGTGATGACGTACGATGCTAATCCTTTCGCTGACAAATGAAAAATGAATCGCGATGTATAACACAGAACGCAGACACGTGGAGATGAAAATAGAATTGTCCAGAGAGATCCAAAAGAAGATAATAGACAGGAGGTGAGAGAAAAGAGAGGAAAGAAAGGGATGCAAGTAAAAAAAAAGGGAATCAACGCGTATTTTGAAGCTGGCTTGATAGAGATTACGGTAAATCACGTCTAGTCCGCGCAGAAACGAGGAATCGTGAGAGAACAAGCCATTCCATCAACGCCGAGTGAAATATAACGGCGCGAAACACAAATTAAATATCCTCATAATGCCGCGTTCGCGTGTTGGTGTATCTCGCTCTCGCAATGGCCGAGGCCTCTCGCCTGGCTGCAAGCCAAACTTCGCCGACCAGCCAGATTTGATGCCTAAAAAGGACCGTAAATTTATTTCATCGCGCGTCCGGCCCACATTTGGCTCCGCGTACGCGAAATAAATAGAATTCTCAAGCTTTATGGCGCGTCCGACGAGAGCCTTATAAATCTTGTCGCTCGCTATGTTCCGCCATTGCTCGTATCGTTCTTTACGCGTTTCGGGTTATGACGCTCCCTGCGCGAAGCAGCAGGTCGTCCGGTAAAAGATATTTTAATAAATACGTTATTCTTCTCGTTTTGCAAATTCATCGCGTTTCATTGCCGAAAATATCGTACCGTATAAAAGGAGCACCGTCGGTGAAGCAATGCGGCGAATTAAAATATAATCGAACGATTATATTTTAACGTGTAACGAAAGAATATTTAATACGTAGCATTTCATTTTGGGAATAAAATTAAAGATTATAAATGAAAAATTTAATAATGAATATAGTGATGCAGATTTTAATTTTCTAACAGAGATTGAGATCGTTAAAATTTCATATCGTTACATAAAATAGTAATAAAATGTTTGCCCGTACAGGGCATTCTAATTCATCGTGCAGTAATGATATTATTCCCGAGCTAATTGAGATTCATTAATTACACGTCATCGGTATTACGTTCCTGAGAAAGTTTCTGTTCGCACGAAAGTGAGTGTAATTTTAGAGACGTAACGGTCGGTTATAGAACTGGTTCGATATCCTTGAGATATCGCTAACATGTGAGTATCCATGTGGCGTAAAAGCACACGAGGGTTATCGGTCATGTTGTCATAGAGATGGCTCTATCTTCGCAAGTCTCCATAAGAAAATATAAGAAAACATTTATTTTGCACGTCCCGATAACGTTCATGCACGTTACGCTTAATTTCCTGCTCAAAAACGCGCCTGTTTAAAAAGAGAGAAATCACGAAATCCACCTCTTGCCGAAATAAATCTGGAATTCCCGCGTATTAATAAATTGGCAACAAAAACCCGGATTTGCATGCGACGCGAGCTTATTTCTATACACGTTAAAAAATGCAAATCGCGTTGCTCGTATTTCGGCGGCTCGTATTACGCGAGATATTTCGAATGTCGAACGCGGGTGTCGAGATATAAATCCGGAATCGAGGCAGGTCCCTCTGTCAACAGCGTTTTTAATGATTTCGAACATTTCGAAAACTCGCCGAATGATCCCTGCGCGTGACGGGTGGGATAGATATAGTACAGGCGTATGTATGTATATACATATATATGACATGGCGAACGCGACATATGCGGCATTGGCCGATCGCATTGGCAGCCGCGGCCTTTTTGATCGAGTTTACAATTACACGTCACCTGTCCTATACGGGCGCATTACGGCCATCGTGACGATATTGCCTTCGCGCCTGGTAGACCGTTAACACCGCGTTCGTACGCGAGTTCGTTCATTAATAATAGAAGCATTATTAACAGCCGGCTGTACCGGAAATATTACCGATAATCGCCACGAAACTCGAATTTGCTTTACACATGTCACACACATTTAAGTATCGGTCATAATGCATACGCGGATTGTAATTTTTAGAGACCGCGGAAAGCTGCTACAAATCGGATCCGACAGATTTTCCTATTTAATGCAATAGTTGGCGTTTAAATATCTATCGCATTCCGCAAGTAAAAAGAAAATATATATTTATGCGGAAATGCATCTGTGTCGTAATTTTGTTTCGTTAAAGCAATTTAGATTCAATTGTCTCAATTAGATAGCTAATTCTTTCTGAATTATAAACCAATGTATGATAAAATGTGAACGAAAATTTATATAATATAATATAATGTAATATAGGATCGTATACATGATAACACACTATACATAGAGAAAATTTTGTTTTAAAATTTATCTCGAAAATATATAGTTGTAATACAATATTTTAAAGATTTGTACCATGTACTTCAGTAAAATTAATCAAACTTATTTTATACTTTATGTAGTTTTATTAATGAATGAAAGAAATTTACATTAAAATTCTTGGAAATACTATGTTGTCCCACGACTCACATTTTCAGGGTAAACTTTAAAAAAAAAATTCTCTTTGTTAAAAAATCAATGCCTTAAACGGATCTTAAATGCTTGTATAAAATGATTCTGTATAAATTTATATATTACATCCTTTGAAACGCGCCGAAATGATTTTTCGATCTTGAAATGTTAACTCTATTAAATTACTGCAATAATATCGAGTTAAATTGACTAGCATTTTCGCATCGAACAATCTTAATAATGCTGAGTGACATATTAAATCTGTAAATAATTAATTCTTATTGCGAAGAATATTACCTCGGTCGGGAGTTAAACTCGGAAAATTTATATAACCAAAGTCATAACTTCATTTTGAATACTAACAATAAGTAACATTAAAGCAGCTTGATGGTATACAATCTATCTATTCTCGATATAATTTATAAATGAAAAAGTGATTGATTTACGCTATAATTTAGCGCCTCATAAATCAAAGATATTTTCAAAATAAATTTCCAAAGATATGAGAGTTTACGTTATTCATGTACAGAAAAATTGCGTTTAATATTTGATGCATCAAAAGCAACATCTCGACAGTTTCGATTTATAGTAATCTGTTGGATCACGACAGCGCATGATCCGATCGTTGTTATTGGACGCGAATCATTAATTACAATCGAGAGAGAGAGAGAGAGAGAGAGAGAGAGAGAAAAGAAGAGAAAATCGGAGGTCCTAATAGTAACTTTCGATTCGCCGGGGAAATGCGATAAAGGCGAAACAAGCGTGGGATATAAAAGCTCTCGCCGACTGGGCACAACGTGGGCGCGGCTAAACAATTTCGCGAAACAAATTTTAATTGCAATTACTTCGCGTCCGCGTCGCCGTCAGAGCGTGAATCTGCCGCATGACACGCATCGCCTCTCGCGTGCATGCGTGCGACTTTGCCTACTACTGTGAACTAAAACCGAAAATAAAAGATTAAAAAAAAAGAAGAGGTAATACTAATTAAAGTACATACGAAAAAAGCGTCGCGTGTACGTGGCCGAATGTACGCAACCCGATTTTCCACGGATTAAGATCATTTCTCCAACAATTTGGAGTGCAGAGAATCGAGAATTAAAGAGAAAATCGATAATATCTCGTCGAATGGTATTTGCGTGTTGAATTTACTCCTGACATTTTCCAGACCAAATAAAAAGTGCATTTATCGAGCACGTGCGAAACATAATGTCTATTATTCTAACGGAATCATGCGAAATTTGACATCGACTTTTCCATCGGGTTTTCAATCTTTTTACGTCAAATGAAAATCTAGATATATTGGGTTGTCCGGAAAGTTCGTGCTGATTTTGAAGGAAAATTGAAACGCAGAAGATTTAAATTTTAGTATACATTTATTAAATTTAAATCTTTTGCACGAACTTTCCGGACAATCTAACACACACACACACACACACACACACAAATGACGGCCATTTTCGCATTGACACGCCATGTTGCGCCTCGCGGTAAAATAATTAAGCGTTAAATGTTGCCGCCACGTTTACTCGCCGATAATAACTGATTTTAACGTTGTACTATTACGGTCAGTATACGGGCACGACGTAGCGGTGCGTGAAACGGCATACGTTCACCGCGTAACGATGAAAAGCCAGCGAGTTAATCTGGTTTTTATCCGCTACCGTGCACGTGGATACGCACATTACCGATAATACATTAATATCGCGTAATATTATTTATACTCTTTATTAACATTATTATACTCATTATTAATATTTAGCAAAGCAGATTTTAATTTAAAAATGACACAGAAATAATATATTCGTGTACAATTACATTAATATTGTACATATATACTAACGCAATGTTCGTGTGCGTTATATTGTCGTCGTTTATTGAAACGAATTTCAATTTGAAAAAGACGAACTATGTTCTCGCGTACGAATACCGTGTTGCGAAACGATCGTGTGTGTCGTGTGTACAAGCCATCGTCGTATGTTAACGATGGTATTTCGTTTTGTAACGGAACCTCCTGTTGTAATTAAATTGGAACTGGTGAAAACGATAACTGACCTGAAATTACGGAACGTTTGCGTGTGCATTTACGTAGATTCGCTGCAAATACGAACTCGCCAACGAATGCAATCATACTTGTAACATTTCCCCCGCTCTCAGGATTTGCACATATGATATAGTTAGCATTCTGCGGTCAGGGTCCTTTATTCAAATCATCTGCGCAGACCGGAAACTCGGAACGAGATCTAACCGACAGCGAATTTTGACACAAATGGTTGACCTATTATCGTAAGGATGCGGAAAATTTACCGACCAGAAAACGACCGATAAAGTCTTTTATGTCATTCCGATGTTATATTATTCTGTTATGCAACTATCTCGAAATTATTGGCTCGATTATAGATAATACGTCGATATTTTCCCATAGGAGAAATAAAAGCACTACTAACATAGATAAAGTAGACAATATCTAATGACTAATATGCGTCTCTTATATGCATCACTAAGAAATACAAATACAACGATAAGTTATCTCGCGTCATTAATTTTTACTAGATATCAATTAAAGTTATCTCTTGTTTGAACGATTATATTGTGCAATAACTGCACAATATGTGTGTCTCATGCACTTGGATAACAATTGCTGAAAAAGAAAATATTATTATAATAAATTCAATTTAGGCAAATTATATATATCTTTACGTTAATTATATAATATATATTATGTTTTCATAAAAATCGTATTGTATGGAAAATATAAGAGCAAAATAAAAACATTAGTTTTAATGATAAATGTCATACACAATTCAAACAAAAAGATAGCGATATATTGAAGCTGTTCGAAACACGTGAGCAATCAAGTATTAATTATTGTACTGCACTTTGATCTCGAGAGGGTTGCTCTAATTAAAGAAACGCAATAATATCGAGTCAAAGGGTTACGATATAACCGGAGGCAGTAGCAAGGGGACTTATTTTTGGACGGGGATGACAAATTTACAGAGACGAGCCAGCAGCTGTCACAGACGCGAAATATATCGATTTTATGAATGGACCGCAGAGTTTTCCGGAGGTATAGACATCCAATTACCTCATGGAAGAAACAGACGCGGCGGCCGGTTATAAATATAGCATCCGATAAAATCCCGAATGCGCGCGGCGTGACGTGCAATATTAATGTAATTTTTCGAGGACGCACACACAATGCTGTACATTTATACGCTGCTGTCATATTATATTATATGTGCTATTGTTTGTTAGACTAAAGGAGATTTATAGATTCGATTCTAACAAAAGTGTAAAGGGCATGTGTTTATGAAACGATTTGAGATATACAGAAAATGCTTTCTAACTTTCCGCAGATCGATTTATATACAAATCTGAAAGTAAATAAATTTTCGATCTAATATATATAATCTGAAAATAAGTCTATACGTGTGCGTATATGTGTGCATGTAAATTGTAAACATGTATACGCGTGGGAAGTTAATCATGCACGAAGGAAATACGACGGCAAGTACCGTCACCGCAAAATTAAAGTCTCCCGGGGAATACTGAAAATTCTACAGTACAGACGTGCGACATTAATTGCGAGTTAACAGGTCAATCAATACGTATAAAAATACGACACACAAATGCACCACGTTATTAGAATCCGCATTCTTACGCATGTCGAAATTAAATGACAATCCCGTAAACGAGATATGTTTTGAAGGATTTAAATATTTATTAATATATTTACATTAAAGTATACATATAATTAAAATTTTGGAGTACGTAATAAAGATAAAATATTAAATAACTTGAATATCATATTACACAGATAATTATGACGAAAAACAGGAAATCTGTAAATCTCGTAAATAATATCGGAATCAACATTAACGTTTGTCGTTAGTGGTCAATGAACAAAAATATTTAACTACGATGGCTCGTAAAGTTAGTAACGTTATTAACCAGCATTTATATGCCCATAACACGTGCACTCGGTGAAAACCACATGATATAATAGCGAAACGTTGAGCAAAATTTGTACGTACGTATTATATGGCAAACATGAGATTTCATCAAAATCCAACATTTCTGTGTGAATCATTCTATCTTTCCAAATATTTATAACGCGCTGCATAAAACTATGTGTGAATTTCAAAATTAATTATAATAGAACTATATTTCTAAAGCAAAAAAAATGTATATAAAATTGTTTTTTTTTTATAGTTGTTAATTTAATACAGCTGTTTTGCACATTTCTTTTCTTTAAAACATTAGAAATATTTAACTAAATAATGGCTCTATTCCTTCTTCTCTTATGTACACTTTACTTTCAAAAATGTTAAAGTATACGTAAGAATCACTTAATAATTCTGATATATTGATGAAAATTAACTCAAAATACGAATGACCAATCGTTTGTAGTAAAGAAAAATTATTGTATGTATTAAAGGTTAAGAAATACGTTCAAATTAGTAAATAAATTCATGTTAGTATTAAAAGAATTATACAGATATATATAGAGAAAACTTATACTGTGCTAAATACTATACTGTAAAAATTACGGCAAAATTGCCTTAATAATAAATTTATAATATATATTTATAAAACATACATTATACGTAAGTATAAAAAATAACTGTGTTTTTCAACAAGTATTAATGAATTCTGTGGTAACAACGTATGAGATACGGCGCAACATACGTGATATGATAATACGAGCTTACATAATGCGAACGAAGTGACCGCAGAAGAAATGAAATAAAAGACCAGCGAGAAGAAAATCAACCAGCGAGATTGATGAGTTCGTAAGTGAAAGGGTCGAGGCGTGCAGGAAAACGGTTGGATGCGCGAAGAATTCTTTTTCTGAGTTTCACGAATAAAAAGCGAATGTACGAGGCCGCTCTACACCAGGTTAAAAAACCAGGCGAAGTAATTAAACACGCGAGTAATTACACGCCACTAGCGTGGACTGCGTCGATACTTCAATTACTTATCCGTGTGAGTTGGCGAGCTTAAGGTTTTCGGTTAAGATTAGAGAAGAGGAGAGAGAGAGAGAGAGAGAGAGAGAGAGAGGAGTCAAAGACGAAACTTCAAATTACAGCTCACGCTCCGTTTGTGAAAATCTACCACACGAATAACAGAATGACAAGTGCGATTTTACGCTATGGTTAGAGAAATAGAGTTGTTTGTTCCAAGTTCTAAAATTAGAAGCTCAATTGAGAAGAATTGATTTCTTCTTAGTATTGTATTAGTCAACGATATTGTATTTAAATCTTAACGCGCTATCAATTTTATTTCGCCGAGCATCTCAGAAATTATTTAATCCTCCGTGTCCGACATTTTTTTTTACTGCTTTCCTAGTCTAATCTAAAATAGAAATCCTCAAGTAAGAGATTGGACCGTTTAGACCAACTTCTGATACGTCTGTTATATTTTTCAAGACCTTAAGATAGAATGAGATGCATAAAATAGAATGAGATGCATGTAAATATTTCATTCTATCTTGCAGTTCCTGAAAAATATAGCGGACTAAATAATATATTATATTGCCCTCTCCAATCTCTTACTTAAAGTATCTCCAGTCTAACCGCATCACTGATGCCTGATTCTCAAAGGGTTTTTAGGTTCTAAAAAAAATCTGAAAAAATTTTGACTCTTTCAACATTCAAGAATATAATTTTACAATGATATGACCTGAAACGTTTTCATTTTTTTTTTATGTATCCGAATTTGAGGCAGAATAATTCAAAACTGAAAATTCGTCTACATCTTCAGAGTCTCAATTAATTAGACTACGGAGGGTTTAGTAGATTAACTTCTATAATACACATATACATATTCGTTTGCGGAAGGCTGAATTGATATCTGAAGATCGTGTACACAACTTTCAGGCAAGAACGTAACGGAAAGATGATACGTTACACGTGGCACGCCGACGCGTTCAATCGGATTTCGCGACGTTTGCTCGTGCGAAATGCACGTCGACCACGTCGGGAGGACGAGAATGGCGGCATTTTACATGCAGTCGGTCGGTGGCGATATCAGAAATGCTACGCGTGCACGTGACGGTGCGGCAATGTCATGCGATTTTCGTGAAAAAAAAAAGGGAAGCAAAAACAGCCATCCATTTCCGGCCACGACACGCGGACTAATGGCACACGGCTTTTCATTACGACTATGCATCGTGCGTCGACTGCCGATAGAGCTTTCACCATCGCGTCGTATTTTACAGAACAAATATAAACAAATATCTATGGCTATAAATAGTACGGAAGAGAAAAATATCAACGTAATAACTTATGGATCGATTTCCTGCACGAATACCGATAGATCCATTCGCATCATATCTCGAACATATCCGGAAAATGATCGTCAAAAGTTCAATAGTATACCACGAATAATTTACTGATATAATCTATCAATTAATATCTGCGTACATGGAAAAGTCAATTTTGATGGAATATTTAAAAATTTAATTAGATACAGATCTGAAAATAACTTTTGTTGAACCATCAAACTATAAATAATTATGTAGAATGCTCAAACTAATTGCTAGAACGTCAAAACTTTTTGCAGTATTGTTCAGCATGCTTGAGATTCTTATTCTACGTTTATTTTACGTAATTATTTTAACAATCCAACAAAATTATTTTTAGATGTATATTTAGCCAAATTTTTAGATACTTCAGCAAAATCGTTCTTTCCATATTTGTAATTAAATGTTTAAAGACTCTAAAGGTGAATAGGCTTTACAATATAATAAAAGAAATATTATTTATAGAATTAATATTAACTTTTCACCAGCAATATTAGACTTTAAAAGAACAATCGATTTTTTTGTGAATTTTGGTAAATAAATTTAAATCCATAAAAAATAAGTAAAATACAATCCAACTTCTATAATAGTAATAACTCGTTGTTAAAATTTTTCAGATTTTTATAGTCCAGAACAATATAAAAATCTGTAGGTACTAAAGTTTGATGATCCAGATTGCGGACGAAGAGAGAAAATTTTACATCGCCGAAAAAGATTAAATATTAGAAATGAAAATTCGGACAGAAAATATAAACGCCTTTTTTTCTTAATTTTCTAATATTTAATATTTATTCCAGTTCCTAATATTTCTTCCATTATGCACAAGACTCAATAAATGTAATAGGGCATATAATGCGTTTAATAGTCTAACAAGAAAATTTCACATTAAATTAATTAATTATCACTCAGAAAAATACATGAAGCTCCCGCGTTTCTCAGGGAGAAGTCAGTTTAATAAATTGATACCTTGCAGCTGGCTGCGCTCCTTGGCAACGAGAATCTATTAGACACAACATTTGGCATCTTCTCGAACAACGAGGATCTCATGGATCTTAATGCGATCGTAGTTAAAAACGATACAAGAGACCGTCTGCGACATTGATATCTTTTTATCCGGTCTTATTTACGGATTAAAACAACTCCATTTAAAAATAATTACAGCACGTGCTCGTGAGATAAGATAATAAAAAAATACATCACAAAAAATCAGCAATCAGTGGACAGCAATTTTTAATCGTCGATCGAGTGGTTTGCAACGAAAATGACCTCATATCGAATTATCAAGGCATATAATTAACAATTGCTCCATGCAACATGTTGAACACTTTTTCGATAAACTAATCATAATTGCGAAATGTACATAAGAATATTATGAATAAAGAATATTATGGATGAAAAATTATATATTATGTCACAGGACAAAAAGAACACAACAGAGAAATATATAAAATATATAAAATATAAATTTCCTATAATTTGACGCTTTTTTATTCAAAAAAGTAAAATATATTAATATCATATTTAAAAATCATTATCATCATCAATACAATTCAAAATATGTATTTGAATTGCAATAAATAAAATTCGACTTTACTGTAAAAATGACTCGCGAATTACGCTTATTTTAATGAATTAACGGATAAGTTCAATGCAATATGGATACTCGTATACAATAAACTAATTTAAATAAAATAATTTGAGAAGAAAAACGCAAGAAAACAAAATGATATTTATTTAAAAATAATAAAAATAAGAACAAGATTTCTTTCTATAAGTTGAAACGGGACAGTAAAGTTAAAAATCATTTTTGATTTGTTTTTATCTTTTAATTAAAAAAATTAATAAATTATCAAAAATACATAATAATGCGCATATATATATTTGTATAATACGAATAAAGAAAAAATGTATAATTGTATGCAAGTGAGGAGAGAGAGGAGTTTGCGAACGCGAACAGTTAACATTAAATTATTACGGACTTTTGCAAGTACGCAGTTTTTCCAGTTTTTATCGTATTTTCCTTGAACGACATGGCGTCAAAGTGCAGGAGGTATTAACTTTTCGGTTTTTATCCTCTTTACGCGTGTTGCTCGAGGCAAAAAGCATCGACAACAAGCAAAGGTATCGACTATCACACACGGCGATTATTCGATATTCGCGGCGAGGGAACATATATACGCTTCCTCTGAAACTCGTTTCTATGTGAAGACGCGTCCGCTAGAATTTCGCTCGTTTTACCGGAATTTCGTCAGTCAAAAGCGACGTCAGCTGCGCGCATCATGTCCACAATCGCGAACTCGTTAAAAGTCGCTTTATAACGCCCGCTCGAGAAAATGAGCTATCGATTGAATCTTAATATTTTAATATCTTAACGATGCGCGTCATATACGTATAGTTACTTTACAGTTTCGTAGCATACATATACATATGCATTGAATTTATGCAAATTCTCGCGTGACATGCGGCATGCAGGTGCATTAATGCATATTTGAAACGTTCAAATTCTTAGTAGCGGAAATTATTTCAAGTTTCTCGTTAAAATAGAATGAATACGTTAGCTAAATCATATTTAAAATTAAGACTGTTTCTTTATTAAAAAAGTAATTTCATTCATCATTAGAAGGATTGTATTCGAGTACAGATCTTATATTTTCACTTATTAATTTATAATTTATGCTTTTCATATTTAACTATGATTAATTCATTCTTTCTGGTCGCAACGAAATAAATTCTCGATACTAAGCGCAAGTTGCAAAGTATTAATATTATATATTACTTTCGCACGCATTTTTCTAAAGTTAATTCTATTCAATATAAGATTAATTTTAATGTCGGTTCAATCTACTTTTTATCTTTTTCTAATTCTTAGAAAAAATAAACAGTAAATTAAATCAAGATTAAAGTTAAGTTTACATTAGTAAAATTGGACCTAAATATTTCAAAAGAAGAATATTGACAATTAATGATTCAAGTGCCATTTCAATTTAATTTTATTATTGTCATAAATTAAAAATGCCTTCTGGGACGGCGAATAAAGTAATAAATACTCTGAAAAACGTCTAGTCCAAAGTACATAAAAACATCAAGTGCGCGCGCTGAGTATATTCGAGGATTAATTTCGCATGGATCCTGCGCCGGCGCCGATGTCGGCCAGGAGAGGGGAAACAAAAGGTTTTCGGTACTCACGAAGCCAAACACGTCTCGTCGAAAACTGCAAAGGAATCCCGCATTCCGAGTCGAGCGGGCCGGGTTCAGTGGTCGGTGGCTTCTCAACGAGCGTTACATAATTCTTCGTTCCCGAAGTTGAGCGGATGAGCGAAGCGACGGAGGCTGGAGGATGGGCGAGCAGGGGGCGGGGTTGGGACCTCGGTGATCGTTGCCAAAACACGGTCAAGCGTCGCGCCGTTAATCTCCACGCGGGGAGTTTACGATCTCGCGCGCGTGACTGATCGCGGCGCCGTTCGTAGAACGTTCGTAAAACGTTGCGACGGCGGCATCGAAAGCGAGAGCGCGGCGACTCGCGACGTGAAGAGAGAGGCCGAAGTAACAAGCGAGTCCAAGCGCGAAAATCGAAAGAACCTTCCAGGAGCCCTTTAAACTGTTGGAGAACCGGTATATGGCCGGTCGTCGGTCGACCTCGTGGGATTTAAATGGCCAGAGAAGGGCACCGCTCCGCGGGGCACCGTTACACGCGCGCGTCGTAGTGGGGGACACGCCCCGGGCGATTTAAAGGGCCGCCGATGGCGCACCGCGCCGAAGTTTCACGCTCGTGACGCGAGTCACGTGGTGCGAGTTCGCCGATCGCGTTATCAAAAATGATCGGCAACAGACGGATTCATCAGGGTTCACGGTTGCTACTTGACCGCGGCGGCACGGTGAGAGTCCGTTGCGCGTTTCAGGCGACGCCGCGCCGTTCCGAAAAGGCGCGCTTTCAAGAGTTCGTTTCGACTACGCGGCACACACATTCACCACACACACGCGACGCGACGCGAGAGATATCGGAACACAGAGATCGGCGCGTATCTCTGTCTCGCTTTCTATCTCTCCTTCGGTTCTGCGATCATCGTTTAAATTTCCGCTCTCACCGCTCTCTCGCCGCGAAAAGTACTACGTTTTTTATTTGATCCTCACCACGACGTCACTTCTCCTGATGATGACGTTAGCCTCTCGAACCTTTCCCTCGTCGCTCCTCGCGGATCCCACCTCCACCCGAGATTTGTTTACCAACCCGTCGCGGTCGACCATTCCAGCGGACTGGCTGGCCGCGCGTCGCGTCTCGCGAGAACACGTCGGCGCAACAC
>Ga0157364_1001017_pt1 | contig 22531 bp, 18 predicted proteins | sample AttsexASBM2_FD_111476 | JGI IMG/M metagenome (GOLD analysis project Ga0157364, IMG submission 111476) | Fungus gardens microbial communities from leaf cutter ant in Ribeirão Preto, State of São Paulo, Brazil - Atta sexdens ASBM2 | ecosystem: Host-associated > Fungi > Mycelium > Unclassified ...
ACACATTGTTTTGTAGATTCTAATTTTGTACATATTCATACATTGAAAACATGTTCTGTTTCTCCTATCAAACTCTACTTATTTGATGATTTATCAAACACCACTATTTCCAAAATTGTTGCTTTTCCTATAATCTTCCCTTCTGGTAAAAGCATAACTCTAGACTTCTATATTACTCCCCTTGATTCTTCTTATTCTTTGGTTTTGGAATAGAATTAGCTTACCCAATACAATCTATTAATTGACTAGGCTAATGGCTCTATCACTTTTTGTCCAAATGTACAAGATGATTGAACTCCATTCCCATGTGTTGCAGCCAACGTATCATTGGCAACTCTATTAGTCTTCAATACTCCTCTGCTTTTACCAAGATTTGGGTTTTCTACACCTGGTTCTAAGGCCCCTGCACCTATTTTTGAGTAATCTAATATTGCTATTATCAATGTATCTGCTTTTATGTATACATCCAAGATACCAGGATCAAGTAATTTTCAACTCTATCTTTGTTTGACATCCTCCAGAGAAAACTCTGTACAAATGTTAGAATTTGCTTCTAACCTTTCTAATATACCCTCTGAGTACTATGAATTTACCAATGTCTTTAGCAAGTCAAAGACCAAAACCCTTGCTTCTTATTGTTTCTATAACCTCCAGATCAAGCTGGAAGATAGTACTCAACCACTGGTTAGCCCAATTTATTTACTTTTAGTAACTAAACAAGAGGCTCTCAAGGAATTCATTGAGAAAAACCTGAACACAGGATTTATCTGACTAACATCTTCTCCCTATAGAGCATCCATTCTCTTTTTTAAGAAAAAGAATGGCTCACTCCATCTCTACATTGACTTTCATAGACTTAATTGTATTACAAAAAAATATCAATATTCACTTTCTCTTATCTCAGACCTTCTTAACTCTCCTTACAAAGTCTGAGTTTACACCAAGATAGATCTTCATCATGTCTATCACCTCATACAGATAACAGAAGCTGACAAATGGAAGACTCTTTCCAGACTTGTTATAGATTATTTAAATAGTCTGTAATACCTTTTGGTCTTATTAATGTTCCTGTTATATTTCAATAGTTTATGAATGATATATTTTCTAACCTCCTAGATGTTTGTATCATAATCGATATTCTCATCTGTTCTGATGATATGGCATCTCACAAGAAACATGTCAAAGAGGTTTTGAAATGTCTCTGCAATACTGGACTTTATGCCAAAGCAGAGAAGTGTGAGTTTCATTCCAAGCTAGTAGAGTATCTGAGATATAATCTTTCCCCCACTGGACTTACTATGCCAGATAACAAAATACAGACTATTTAAGATTGGCCAGAATTGAAGAAAGTTAAGAATATTCAATGCATCTTAGGTTTTGTCAATTTTTACTTTTATTTATTCAAATATTGTTATTTCCCTGATCTAGCTAACAAGGGAAGATGCTTCTTGGAATTTTGACAATTCCTATTGCAATACCTTTTACATTCTTAAGAAAGTGTTCACCTTCACACTAATCCTCATCTATTGAGTCTCTAATGCTTAGCTCATTATAGAGATTAATGTATCCAATTATGCTCTTGCTGCAATTCTGTCTATTATGAATAAAGATAAAGAAGTCCACCTCATAGCATTCCACTCTTAGACTTTTAACTCTACCAAGTCAAATTTTGATATACATGACAAGAAGCTCCTGGCTATTTTTGAAGCATTTTGTATATAATATTACTATCTCAAGAGCCTAGCCTTTCCAATTAATGTTGTTATAAATTACAAGAATCTTGAGTATTTTTCTACTACTAAGATATTGACCTACAAATAAGCTCAGTAGTCAGAGTTTTTCTCCCAATTCAACCTTATCATTAGGTTTTACCTAGGTCATCTCAGTATAAAGCCTAATAATCTCACTATATAATAGGATGTTTACTTTAAAGGAAGAAATATTGGCTATACCACAATCAACTCCTACAATCTCTGGCCTATTTTTACTCAAGAACAAGTCACAGCATTCCTGAGAGCTACCATTCTCTTTTTTCTATTGCTTGATACAACAGCAATTATAGATTTTAATATCCTTCATCTTGATATCTGTTCCACACTCACTGATGATTCTATCTCTGCAGAATACATCTCTGTCCCTCACAGCTAATGGTCTTTTGACTCATTGGGCCTACTCCATTTTGATGATAGAATTTTTATATCATCATCTGGTAACCTCTGCATGTGAGTTCTCCAGTATCATCATAACCACATCCCTACTGGTCATTTTAGACAAAACAAAACACTGGAACTCATTTACTACAGATATTTGTGGTTAGATCTCTAGTCTAATATTTAGAAGTTCTACAAGTCCTGTGTTATCTGTATATAATCCAAATCACAGCACCACAAGCTCTATAGATTCCTCAAGTAGCTTCTCATTCATGAATGACTATAGAATTCTATTTCTGTTAGGGAATTCTGTAAAAGAATATCCTTACATTAAAGAGTTATAAGTGCCCAAGAACTCTGGTTGATATTTAGGTAAGGTATTCTACTATTATACCAGCAATGAATAGCAATGAGTCGGTTGCCAAGAGATTGGTGGTTTAGGGCAGGTAAGAGGGCCATTGAATCCATGTCATTGAGCATGGTTATAGGCTTGCCACAGAATTGACCTGTTCACGTGTCCCACACTCAGACATGGCGATTTTTGAGAGAATAACATGCAAAGAGTTTCCCATCAGGTGAGTACACATGATGATACACATTGAGATGTTCTTGATCAGTAAAGTGGAACTGGGCAGTGTCGTGATTCCAGAAATAAATGCCATAATAGGAAATGACCGCAGTCAAGCCATCGGGTACCAGGAATATGAATGAGAAGCCTGAGATCTCGATGTTCAATGAAAACAAGCAAGTGGAGCCTGTCACATGCCAAATCTGGAGTAATGCATCACTAGCACATATAACCACATGATCACTTGTCTGGAAGGCAACCTCCTAATTATGGATATCTCTTCCTGAGGGCCAGAGATCAAATGAGAGGCGATTCTCTGGGTTATTGATATCCCATATGCTAAGGAGAGAATTGGACAAAACAGCTATCTGGTTCTCATCTGGTGAAAATGCAATCTTCATGGCATCTTCATAATTTATATACCTAAGAGGTTCAACCTCCCAAGTATTTGTATCCCATAACTCAACAAATTGTTCTGATGTAGTGACCACCATTTTTCTGGAGGGTGAGACTGCGATAAATTTCTGCACATCATCTTGAGTGTCCATAGTGGCAGCCTGATTTCTTGCCAGGTTCACATTCCATATACTCACAGTTCCACTATAACTTCCCACCAAAATCCTGTGGCCATTGCATGATGGACAAATACTTGTTATCCATGAAGTGATTGGAGGCTTTGTTTCAAAGATCATGTGTAAGCTAGTCATGGAGACCTCCCATATCTCAACTATGTGATCTCGTGCGATAAACAGGTGACTGGTGAAGGGTCCACATATAACAGCTAGAGGAATACAAATACCAACACTGAAAGATGCCATCTCTTGTGTATCCAGTTGCCAAACACAAATGTACTCAGGTTCCTCAAATACAGCCATCAAAATATCACTGGTCAGTGAAAAGTGGAGTGAATGAAGATAGCCAGGAGGATGCAGAAATCGTTGAGTATTCTTGCCATCTTCCACATTCTATAATTCAATGACACCCTCAGACCACCTTCCTATAGCCAAAAATTGCCCATCAGGAGAGAATCAGGTGACACTAGTATATATATCTGTTATCTCGAATAGTGTGCTAGACCTTGGTATACCATTTTCAACATCCCACAACTTGACCCAAATTCATGTTAAACGTATCTGAATTGACGATCCATCTTCATTGTCATTGTCATTATCATCATTATCTTCATCTTTATCCATTGAGACAATTCTGCCACACCAACAACCACACTGAATGAAAACAAAATATTGACCCTTAATTCTAAACTGCTCCTTACCTCTCTTAATATCCAAGACAATTGTACTGCCATAGTATCTGACTAGAATATGTGTTCCATTGGGGCTGAAACAGGCATATTCAGGCGATAAAGAGGACTCATGCTTAAATGGGCCTGAAATAAGATGTCCTGTTTCAGAGTCACAGATATAAACATTCTTATATGATATGAAAGCAAATATCTTTTTATCTGGTGAGAAGACAAGACACTCCACAGAATTCTTATTATGCTCCACAGTGAAGAGGATGAATAGTCACTGAGCTGGTCTGCCCTCAGTCACTGTTAGTATGTTTGGAAACTTTGAACTGAACTTTTCAGTGAAAAGTGAGTGTTCAGGTGCAAAGAGAAGGGTGGACAAATAGATATGAGGAGTACTTTCAGAAATAGGGATCATGAATGCCAAAACAAATTGAAGGATATCATGGATAAAAATGGTTAGTTCATTATTGAGGTCGAGTGTCTAACCAGTCAACATGAGGCAGGTACCATGACAAACAAGCAAGCAATATACCTTCAATTCAGGCCACTCTAGTGTTCTTTTTAGGATTGCGACGGCTTCATAAGCCCTTTCTAAAATGCTCATCACCTCCATCCAGAACAGTAACTTGTCATATATCACAAACTGGACCACCTCCATCAGTGTCTGCTCACATGGGGTGCAAACAAGATGGTCTGCCCAGAATTGATATGAATACGAAAGGAGAGGAGAGATAGTGGATTTGTCAGCAACTGGAATATCCCTATTTCTTATATCCAAAGTTTTTAAGCCACATATATTGAAATGGAGGACTGACGACGCCATGGTGTTCAAACATAGCACGGCAAGCTGACATTCATGATGGTCTTGATCTTGGACAGCTGTAAGTTCAGGGAGGTCTTGTCAGAAGGAGGAAGAGAGGACAAAGTCCTTAAATGAGTGATGATGAAAATGAAATATAGAGCCTTTATCAATAACGGACATAAGACCATTTCGGATGAACTGCAACATGTCCAAATCAGAGTCTGGAATCCTTACTCCTAAAAGCATGATAAGTGCATGGTCATCAAGTAGTTCCTTGGCAAAAATCATGGCACCCATAACAGAGGTCACTGCTTTGATCTCCTCTTCTTGAAGATTGCAACCGAATGATGCTTTGATAGCAGTGAAGTACAAAGAATACAGGTTTCCTAACCCCTTTCCATCATTTTGTGATCGAAGCATGTAAAAGTGTGCTTGAGGGTTATTCTGAAGAAACTCAGCAACTGTGGTTGCCCAGATAAAAATACCGGTAGCACGGAAAACCAGATAACTAAGAGCCTCCGCAATCCATGCAGGTTCTACTCCCATGGTGTCCAGTCATGACTTGAGAAATGCACGGATATCATCAGAGGCACTGTCTTCTGGCTTGACTTCACTGCCAGAGGGAATATTGACATGTGTACTGACAAAGCTGGGAAACATTTTGGTGATAGCATCCTCTGATCGACTTGTAATGACCAGCTTAAACTTCTTCAAGTGGTTGACCTGAACCCAGTGCTTGAACATACACAAGAGGCCCTTGTAATCATCCTTTGCGGATAAGTCGTGTCTAAGGCCACCACACTTGTCCAATGCATCTATCACAATCACTGAAAGTTTCTCACATAGAACATCACCTAGAATGGATAATGGTGTCTCAATGAGGTTTTTGAAAAGGCGATTGATATCAGATGAGCTATGCTGTTTATTATGTTTGACTAAGTGCTGGCGAAAGGAAGGGTAGAAGCGGGCAAGATTACAAGTGACAACATACCAGAGGGAATTGGTAGTGATCATGGTCAATTGTGTGTGGTCGAATCAGAATGATATCACATATCGGCCCTGGTCCTCCAGTCATGTCAAAATACTAGCTGCCAAGACAGATTTCCCAACACCAGGAGATTCTCTTATCCAAATAATATTGTGGCTGTCAATGCTTTTGACCTTGGATTCAATTGCTTGTAGGATCTCACCATGGGTGTCTTCCATGCATGATTTATACAGTTTGAGCTTGTTCCCCCCAAGGACACTCACCAAATCGTCCAACTCCTTCTTCTCAGCAGCTTCCTTTTCATTTTCTGATATAAAATTCTCAATAAATGAATGTTAACCAGGAATCATAGACAACCTATCTTGTATATTTGAAACGCCAGCATGTATGGACTTGACGTCATTTGCTATTGCGACTGAGACCATGAATCAGGCAACTTGGACAATGAATATAGGTATGGAAACTAGACCTTGCTCTACTTGGAGATCTAAAAGAACATCTGTTCTGAATCTTTCTACGAAATCATCTAGTTCCTTCCATAATCCAATTACTTTGTCCTTTTGAGTGGTAACAAGAATGTACTTGGCTAGGACTATAGATTCAGTAAAGATCCCATCTTAGGTAAATTAATATATACATGTCTAATTTTCAAGCCACTCCTGAATAAAATCTACCACTTCTCCCATCATTCCAAGAAATTCACTGATAGTGGTGTCCAGTTGGTCAGATTTTGAAACTTGTTTGAGCCGGTCAAGTTGGCCAGCTAGGGTGATCATGCTTTTTGCAAAGTCTTTCATTGCTTCATAAGATTCTTCTTGAGTCTCAAAATACTGGAAAATCAATTAGTCACACTATCAGTGTCAAAAGAAGAGAAAGTGGCCCACTTTGTAGATAGAATTGATGCAATGTAAGACTTTTGGTGCTGTAAATTCTAGCTGCTCTGAGTTAGATAATAGACATATGTTTCAGTTGACAGTGGTTTACCCTGCTAATAGCCTTCCCCAACTCAAAAAACATCTCAACAGCACCTCTTGCACATCCAAGATAATCCAAAACAGGTTGGAAGCTGTTTAAGTTCTCGATCGTAGCTTTGACTTGTACATCCACCATGTTCAAGTTACAATTGTGGGCCTATGAGTAGACTTAAACCACAAATATACCGGTAGTCAAGATGGCATACCTCAGCAATGACACAGAGACATAATCCTTGGATTGGATTACCAAATTCCACCTTGAAGTTGGCTGAAACATGCTGAGGAAAATCAAGAGTGATTGAACAAAAGATCAGCTCACATTTGGTTCCCTCCTGTTTTTCAGAAACCAGGTGTTTCCATAAATCATCAAATTTAATGCTAGTTCTACATGGGGAATGGTCTTTGTTGCTGTGCCTAATACCAAAGTATTTCCCTGATTGAGAATATTTGTGTATTTCAATATTCAGGTCACTTCCTTTATTGAGAATACTACACCACATGATAAATTAGAACTACCTGCACACAGGAAGCTCAACTCACCATTCGTTTTTCAACTTTAAATGCTGTTTGCTCTTGATTTTTTCTTCTAGTTTCCCTTCTGTATCTTGAAGAGAACTAGAACTATCCCCTTTGCCAGAATACTTGACAATGAACAAGTGTGAAAATCGATGTTCGAGCTCTCTGATAAATTCTGGAAGTAAAAGCAATCACTTGAGCCTACTGATAAATCAAGCCTATGGGTGAAGTAGCACTCACTGACAACTTGAATGGCATGTTTCATAGTAGATTGATTTGGTTGTGCCATTAATACAACTTTTGGATAGTAATTTCACTGAGCATAGGATGTTGATTGACAAGAACAAGAATAAGAACAAGAACAAAGTCGTAACACAAGCAATTACAGAAGCAGCTGCCATTGCCTCACGAGTCGAACCAGGTAGAAATATGATCTGCGCCCAGGTATGTCAGAAGTACAGCAAAGCTGTGAGCATGGGAGCAGTAACAAGTGCATCTGTCACTTCTCAAAGCACTGTGTAATGGTTACCCCATGCATGTTTGTGAGTATTGTCCTCTGTCATCAATTGTGCTTTCTTGTTGCTGTCACTGTGTGAGGTGTGTGAGACTGTTCTATATTGATACCACAGCATTTTCTATTTATGCAAACACTATATTTTTATGGATGGGTCATATTTATTCCTAGTCCATAGACCCTCATGGACCTTCATAAGAACTTGGATACAGAATTATAATTAACTCATACTTCAGGAATAATAATATAGCAAGCTTATTGTAATCATCTTTATTATCATTATCATTATTGCTTTGAAAATTCTCAACCTAGTCCCTTAAAATGTCACAAGCAGGTGATCTTCTGATGTCTGCCAACCAGTTCAATATTAAGAGTGTCAAAAATGTATAAAAAACTTGATAAAATATCTCAATATCTTCTTTTCATATACATTATTTCTTTATAACAGCTGCCTACATTTATGCAGCTGACTGTTTTCTGCCTGTGACCATTAATGTTGTGGCAACCACTAGACACAAAGTCCAATAATCACACAAGCAAGTAAAGCTCTTAGTAGGCTATCGATATGGGGATTACAAGAGAACTTGGCAAAAAGTCTTTGTTGATTTGCTATCTTATTTATATAAATTACACATAGTCTGTGCTACTTAATAATTACCCTACCCTAAAGTCCATGCATTGTCCATGAGTGCACCATATGTACACCATGAAGTAGCTATACAGTTAACATACTTCTTGATGTTATCCATCTATGTTATCCATCTAGTCTGCTCTAGTTGCTCTAGGCCTATGAACTCACATCATGTGACTGCAGTCATGTGCCTCTTCATTGTCAATAAAAATAAAAATAAAATCAAAAGAAAAGAAATATAAAATCAAGAAAAATAGATAAAATAAAAAGAAAAATGTTAGTCCTCACATGCATTATAACAATTAATGTTGAATTAGTCAGTTATTGGGATAAGAGTGATTTTGCTGTGCTCTCATTTCAGTCCCATTCAAGAACCTCAGTGACAGTCTCAAATAGAACAGTTGGAACAGTAGAGAGTGTAGGCAAAGTGGCAGTAAGAGAGGATACAATAGAGATAGCTGAGATAGCTGAGGTAGAGGGAAAAACTGTCATTGTAGGCAAGCTACTAGTAGTTGGCTGAACTTTGCTTCCATTGTAGTGGTCCCACAAACCCTTTTCTTCAACAACTATCTAGAAGCCTAATTGGAATATTACCCAATTTGCTCCTGATTGTTTTAGCATAGGCACAGTAGCAAGTAACACATTACTTATGGTAGCAGATATTGATCATAAATATATCAATAACAATCTGTAGATTTAGCAATAGTTAGTGACATCCTAGTGTCAGAGCTAAAGATAGTGGACTCTATTTATTTTCATTTTCATTTCTTATTTTGAACTTAGAGTTAAGGTTAGTGTGATGTCTATTACTTCTTTCTCTCATACCACCATCTTATATGGTAGTGTCTAGTAGAGACTTAGCAAATACATTGTTTTCTTTATCTTCAAATCTTCAAAACTATCAACAAGAACACAGTCTTACTGAACAAATGAATATTGATATTGATATGCCCAGATATTAGTCAAAGTCTTTGAGCCCTAAAAGTTCCAGAGAGTCATTTGTCTACTCTAATGCATAGTTTATAGATTATGCAGAAAGAGTTCAAATTCTAGCCAACAATCTTATGTAGGCTGACCAGGTTGAAAATAAAAATCTTCAAAGCCTTTTACTCTTCTATGTAATAGCAAAGAAGAGAATGTTTAATTTGACTAACATAGTTCCTGAAGTCAAATCCATGTATGTACCCCATACATCTGAAACCAACAACACAAGTATGCCTCAAAACATCAAACCATCAGTAATCTTATATATAATAAACCAGCTTGCTAACTCACAATTGTTAGATGGTAGTTTTTGTCCAATTTCTCTTTTTGGAATGAAAATGTTCTTGGACAGTGATGCTAAAAACATCACATGTTCTTTCCTAAGAAAGGTGTCATTTATTAAACAAAGAAAAGTAGAAGACAAGACTATAAAAGTGTCACAAACTTCATTCAGCTTGTATCTCCACAACTAGTAGACTAATTTTCACAAACTAAGTTGTGCTGGAAAAGCCTAAATGGTGGCTATCTGCACATATGTGGGATATACAAAAGCAACAATAAAAAACTAAGATATCAGGCCATCAGTAACTGTAAAAGCTTTGTTGGCTAATATTTCATGAATGGCTAGATGGATTCACATGATTGAGCTTGCATTGGAAAGTGCTCACCCAACTATTTCTGATAATATGTATATCTCATAATGATAAGTATTAATAGAGATACAAGCATCTCAATGTAGTGACATAATTAGTTATCTTCTAAAATTAGCCTGACATCTGCTATGACAGATGACAGCTCCTATCAGGTATGAGTTTTGATTATGTGATGGAAACAGCTTGCATACAGACCACTACTCTCTTGTATATATACTTCTATGTCTGAGGATTAGACTTTAGACTTAACAATATCAATTTATATCAATCTTTATCTTTTATTATCTGTATTGATATTAATCATTATTGTTACCATTATTGAACTTCTAAATCACTCCTAAACCTCTGAGAGTGCACCCAAGGTTCAGATATCACAAATAAGTGAGTAGTTCATTTTGTGATAGAAAGACATTCTGTAAATCACTGAATTTGGCTCTGCAGTATGGGAATTCCTATCTACAATCCATGAAGCAGGTTGGGACAAACTAACAACCAACAATAACAACAAATCTTTTAGGTAGTACATTTCTGTATAATTCAACAAGATTCTCTTAAGCAATGTCTTGTTTAAAAAATTGTCTAAAGGTAAATAAGCAGATATCTCAAGGATCCCACTTTCTATCCCACCCAGGCCAAGCAAGAGTATTTTGGAGAAACCCAAATTTTTCAAGATTATCCAAGTATCAAAAACAAAACCTTTATTAAATAACAAATCATATACTCAAGTATTCAAAAGCAACATCAATGAAATAATCAAAATTAAGTATGCTTTTAGGGGAATATCAAGCCGATAGTAATACATGTCTATTCTGGAACACCAATTCAATAATAAATAGCATTTAAAGAAGTATTAGAAGCTTTATAAAGGAAAAAGCAAATAAATTCACTCAGTTGTGAGTAGTATAAGTCTATTATTTTAGAAAACCTAAATTATTTTTATAGAATATTTGAAAGAAATATGTTCTCACTAACATCATTCTAGAAAATAATGAAAATTTTAATATTATTTTTATTCAAGAACCTCTATGGTTTCTTACCAGAACCATTTCTTGCTCATCATCTAAAAAAGGCAAAGAAATCCCAGTCATCTGTTATAGATCATGTTTTCAAGTCAATGCAAATGATCATCCAAGGGTCATTACATATAGCAATACAAAACTCTTCCAGTTACAATTCTTGCTTAGAAAGAACATTACCAACTATAGAGATATTAATCTCATATTATTTTTTAATTGCAGCATTACTTGCTTTATTATTAACATTTATTTAGACAATCAACAAATAATCATGAAATATCTAAAGAATATTGAGGTAAACCTAAATAATGTTCTTATCATAACAGGAGACTTTAACATCAGGAATAATAACTAAGACCTATCATATTCTCACTACTGAATTTATACTGACACTCTTAGAGAAGTTACTAATACCTTTAATCTAGAGCTGTTTATGCCTATCAATCAAGTCCTCACAAGATATGCTGACAACCTTAGTGGATCTAATTCAATGTTTTTTCAGGAAAATTTAAAAGAAATCAGCACTCATACAATCTTACAAATGTTATAAGACAATAAAGTGTAGACAGACTTTGGTAAGGACAGAGATAAGATATAGATAGCAGTATTATTATTAGTCTACAACAAGAAAGAGAAGGCATGTGACTAGGAAGTCACATGATATTATGTCATAGGGCCTAGAATAGTCTAGAGCAGTTTGGAAGAACTTAGAGTCCAGAAGGATCGGGAAGAGTCTAGAGATGGAGTGATGTCAAGGGACATGGTGTTATGAACTAAAGTTCTTAGGTTTGAACAATAGAACAACTCTTGTATTGAGTAACACAAGAGAACTCGATAGGGAACTCTTCTACAAACTAGTCTATCTTATATAGTCCTATAGATGGTCTGTGCTAAGTACTGTACACCCTATCCTAAACAACCATGTGTAGTTCATGAGGCCAACATGTGGTGTCCATGTTGTATGATGTCATCTGTTCTCAAATCTTCTACTAAGTTCTCCTAAGTCTTGTGATTTGTCTTATGACTATGCCATCAGATAACTGATGTGATAGCATAACCAATCAACCCTAACCCTAGTTGTTCTAAAAATAGAAAAATCAAAAATAAAATAAAATAAAATAATGAAAAGAAAAATAAATCAAGTCCACCTTCTTCGATCTTGACATATGGGTTCCTCATGATGTATGCATGTATGACAGAGATTAAAGAGTATGACGTCAGGGCACATGTATATGGCATGTTGGCCTTAAGGAAGACACATGGTGGATGAGTAATGGATATGAGGACAGAGCATGGACATTAGGGTAGGTATAGAGAAGTCATAGCACAGACCATAAGAACTTTATATAAATAGTCGGTAGAATACTGTTGTGGTTCCCTGTCGAGTTCTCTCGTGAATACACAGCTTGTGTTCTCTACTAGATATCCCTCCTATGAGATTTACTTGTAGTGCTGCTATTGGACTTTGTGTCTAGTAGTTGCCATAACAACAAAGTTCTTTCAACCATACTCTCTTAACAGTCAACATCATTATAAAAGAAGAGTTTATTCAAGGTAAGTGTTGAACCATTATTAAGAGCAGTGAGAAAGAGAAAGAATTCATCAATAAGCTAAAGAAAAAAGTGGATAATATTGATACTACTGACATCTCAGATAGCAATTCACTAGAAAAAATAATACAAAAATTCACATCTATTACAGAAAATCTTTGGACTAAGTATTCAAAATGTGATTACTAAACATTCTAAAGTATGGTAGAACAAAGAGTGTAGCAGAGATTTGTCCACATATCATATATCCAGGTCAAGATCTGACTGGAGAAAATAAGACGATAGTTAAAAGAACCAAAATATTATTCTTTGATGAAAAAATTCAAGAAATTGCATTGAAGAACAAGAGGCTGTGGGATCTTATAAACTGAGTCAAGAAATACAAGCTACCAGCCACAAAAGCCATCAAATTCAATAGGTATCCATACATTAAACTAGACAATCTTTGGCAAGCTCTTTATTAAACTTTCAATTTTGCTTAAGATCAACATATTAACTTCTGTTTATTTGACAGAATCCTTTTATGACCTCAATCTGAGTGGCCACTATTTTCTAAAGCCAAAATTACTGATACCATCAAAAATGTAATAGTTTATCCACTCTAGAACCTGATTACATCTCTTAGAACCATCTTAAGGTTTTGGTGACCAACAATAAATATATTACTAATTTTGTCAATATTGCTAATTTTTGTATTAATCTTGGCTATTAGCCTTTACATTTCAAGAAATTAACAGCAATTATTATCTCCAAACCAAATGACCTAGTATACAACTCTCCAAAAATATTTTACTATATTGTTCTTCTCAACACACTTGAAAAACTTATAGAGAAATTCATTAGCAAAAGGCTCCAAATCTATTCAATTGCCTTCAATTTTGTTCATCCAAACCAATTAGGGGGCTTGAAGAAATACTCTACTCTAGATGCAGAGCTATACTTGACCTATTTAATATATGCTAGATAGATAAAAAGTCTATACATAAAAACACTAGCTTTTGATATAGCTCATTTCTACCTATCACTTAATCACTATCTTCTCCTGTTGATTTTGGACAAAGTAGGATTCAATTCTAGAATTTCTATTTTCTTTTCTAATTATCTAGTCAATAGACAAATCTAATATGTATGAAACAGTTTCATCTCTCCTTTCTTCAGAGCATATAAAGATGTGGGTCAAGGTTCAGCCCTTTCTTTTATTTTATCTGCACTTTATATTGCTTTTATCTTTCATATTTTTGAGAACAGAATGAAAAATCTTTTATCTCCTATTTCTGTTTCCATTCTTTTATTCATTGATGATAGTCTCTTCATTTCTCAGGATAAAAGTTATGAGAAATCAAACAAAAATTTATTTTGTAGTTACAGTATTATTTCTTCTCTTTTTGGTCTCAAGACCAAACATAATAAATTGAAGGTCTTTCATTTTTCTAAATCAACAAAGAATTACAAACCTCCTCTATTGGATCTCAGACTATTAGGAGGACCTCTTTTGTGACCAAATGACAAGTGGAGATACTTAGGTTTTATTTTTGACAGAAAACTTTCTTTCTGTCAACACATTCACTTTTATACTAACAAAGCTCTGTCCACCTTAAAGGTATGAAAATATTGGGAAATTCCACAAGAGGTTTGTTGTCTTAGCACAAACAACTACTCTACAATACACTTAATAGTTTTTAATTGTGGTATTACAAGAGAGCACTCTTCTTCTATTCTTTCAAAGATTTAAAGAAAATACAATGAGGAGTAGTACTATAGATCACAGATACTTTTCACACTTCACTATTGTAGGGAGCTGAGGCCATAGTGGGTCTCATTTCTATTCACCTTTATCTCAATAAAATCAGTGGGAGACATCATCTGAGAGTAGTATTTTTATTGCAATAACATGCTCTAAACTCTCTTCTAGATGAACATCATGCTAAGAAGGCTAAACTCTATTGTTTTTCTATAGGTCATCTTATATACAAACAATGCTCCAAAATCAGGAGTTGAATAGTGAATACTAACAATTGATTAAATGAAGAATTCCCTTCATTTGACAAACTTTATAGAGAACTTTCTCCAAGCTTTTGATTAGTAGATAATTTCCCTGACTAATTTTCCTTTCATTTAGTGAACTGCAAGGATACAGAAGTCAAGAATGCTCATTGAAATCACCTCAACAAAATCTTTGATTAATCCCTTTCAAACTCAAAAACTGTTAAGATAACTGATAAAAATCTGTGGAGTTCATAAAGTTTGCTTCAGGAGGAACTTAAGAGAACAGTATGAGATCTTCTAAAGGCAGTGGCTCTGCTAAATACTCTAGGATGTATTCTCATCTAGCAGAACAATGCTGACCAATCCAGGAATTATAGTGCCCAAATAGTTAGGCACTTGATAGAAGCATCTAGAATAATGTGTGGAAGTAACAAGTACTTATCTAAGAGTAACCAAGGACCAGAGGTGATGACTACGGAGATGTTTGCAGTAATTGGAGATCAGTTAACAAAGAACCAGAATAAGTATGATAAACCCTATAGTATTATAAGTGGATATTGGACTTGGCAAACTCTGTTGTTGAGATTTTGGAGTTCAGAGTTTGGGGTTCTCTAACAAAGAATGTTCTCATCATCTCTGATGCCAATATTAAAAATAATATTGCAACTTCAATTTTACATATATAATAATAGTTGGAATATTTTTGCCAAAACAATTCATTATATAATGAATACCACTTCCACTAAAGTAGAACTATTTCTGATTAGATGTGGAATCAACTAAGCTGTTTAGATTCTGAATGCTAAATATATCATTGTTATCATAGATATTATACTAGCTGCAAGACAGATCTATTATGATCTTAAGCTTAGCTTAGGTTACAACTTAGGCAAGACTTGAGTAAAGAAGGGAAGATATGATTAATTGGTAAAGCATAAGAATACAGGATAGTATCTACAGCTATATATATCTAGAGATTATAAGGAATATATAATATGAATAAGAAAAATATGAAGAAGTCTCTACTACTACATGAGATGCTAACTGATCATATATAAAGGAAACACATGGCACAGCCAATCATTGAGTCATAAGAAAGAAATCCCAACATCTGTTGTCCATGAGCAAATCACCTATAATACATAAGGCATTAATCATAATAGTATTTTTGATTTGTTTACCCACCTATTTTAACTGTATTCTATCACTATATCTTAAGATCTCAGATCCTTCTTTAATAAAAGCTCTATTAACTCCATTGCATTTTAGAATTGCCCTAGCAGTGACAAGTGGTCTCTTTATTCAGTAGTTGACAAAAAAACCAAACAGCTGAAAATTGATCCTATTTTTATATGCAAGTTCTTATAAAAACTTAACAAGAAAGAAGAATATGATTCACTTTTAAAAAACTGGCAAATAAATTTTCAAGTATTATATTACAAGAAGAACTTTCTAGACTTAAACAATAATAATAATCTACCCACTAGGCCTACTTATTCAAAAGATAGTACTTGGCTTAAACACATTGAACATTCAAACATATTGTATGTGCATGTCACTAGAGCAATTACAAATCATGCTCCAATCAGTGAATATCACTTCAGGTTCTTTTCTAAAGAATCCTTTATCTGTCTATGTGAAGACCATCTGATCAAATCAATAAATCACATCCTAAATAGTTGCAGATAGTTTAGGAATTACTAGAATCCCAAAAGGGATTTATTGAAAGATATCATTACTTTCCTCAAGTTCAATCCAGAAGTGTTTTCCTTCCATAAAGATATTACTTAATAGTGGTTTCACTAATATTAAAATAGTTATATCATAAATACCATAGTTTACTACCATATCTTATGTAATAAATTGTTGATTTAAAATAAAAAATAAAGTTAATGTAATGTCAAAAACTGCCACATGTCACAGTTACAATATTGTGACAACCACTAGTCAAGACAACTAATAAACCACTTAAGTAAACTTATAAATAAAGTATCTTATGAGAATTACAAGAGAACTTGACAAAAAATCCCTGATGTATTCCTACATGATATATACTACTTACACATGGTCCATGCTAACAATAAATAACCCTCCTAAGATTCATGTATTATCTATAAAGTTAATATACTATAAACATGTGTCTTAATATTATTTCTTCTAGTTCTTTTTACAATGTTCTAGGCTTATGACATAGTTGTCATGTAACCACAATTATGTGCCTCTTCATTGTCCAAAAGAAAAAAGAAAAAAAAAATCAAAGCAAATCAAAAGAAAATCAAATCAAGAAAAATAGATTAAAATAAAAGAAAATTAAAATAAAATGTCAGAGTCTAAGCATACTATAATACACAAGTCATGGTCATAAGTCATGGTTATATAATCATATATCACAGAATATTATGAAACAATAATATCATACCACATGTCCTTTAGAATAGGCTAGGTTTATTATAATAAAAACTATTTGTTACAAGCTCAAGATCTTAGAGTTGGTCAAGCAAATGAATCCTATATTGGGTTAACATAAGAGAACTCAATAGAGAACTCTACACAGAATTATCTATTATATATACCTCAGACTACTAGTCTGTGCACTACTTTTAGCCTACCCTAAATAACTATATGTCTGCCTTAAGGCTACCATGTATATAACATATTGTTATAACATCATCATTTTGAACTTTTTACCATTTTTCATCATGGCACATTGTTACAACCTTAGGCTTGGCTCAGATTGCAACTTAGGCAAAGACTTGAGAAAGAAATAGAATAATAGTCAATTGGTAAAGTATAAGGATACGGTATAGTATCTACACTATATATATGTACTAGCCATAAGGAAACAATGTGAAGTCCATGAAGTAAATGAGTCATAGAACATGAGGATTAAGCAAGGTTATTGCACCTATTACATGAGGCACTGACTGAGACACTGATGATGCAACTGATCATGTCATCATTACTCTTGACCCTAGTCTATGCTATAACTAGGAGATATCAATCATAACACACATGATTGTGTGATAGTGTGACCTTGACCTATGATATCTCACTGGTCCCTAACCCTAGTTCTAAAAATAGAATAGACTAAGAGGAACAGAAAAGAAAAGAGAAATAAAATAGTATTCAATCTTTTGTTTTTCTAACACCATTAGCCAAGGTAAACACTTATTAGAGACAATTCACACTTGTTGGGTTCATCTGAAATGATAGCACAAAAGACAGAGATGGAAAGATAACTTAGCAAGTTAAGTTTTGGAAGAAGCCAGAAGTGATGTTATGTAGATAATTCAATCTTGGCTTCAATAGATAATATTATGTCTAGCCTATGCATTGTGTGGTCATAATTTTGGATTATGAGAGTTTAGACAAATGGGTGTGAGTATAGCACAATTCAAGTTGATAATTAGACTAAGAAAATAGTACATGGTAAATAATATTCTTAAATACAGAACTAGTAATATAATAATATTCTACTGCTATGCATACTCCAGATTGTTAAGTACTATAAAGGATGTTATTCAGAACTCTATGGGATTTATTAGAAGTATAGAGTCTGATCCTCAAGTTGATGAGTGATTGGAATGGAGTATGATCTATGCTAGAAGAGTGGAAAGTATACAAATGTTGGATGGTATGTAATAACACTTTTTAACTAAAACTCTATTGAGTTTTTTTGTGCTAACCCTAATACAAGGTTTCTCTTTTGACTTTACTCTATGGAACTTAAGCTGTAATATGGGGCCTATAACCTATAGTAATTAGAAAGACTATAAAGAAATAATCAACTGGCTTATCTCAGTCACTTGTAATATAAATGAAAACTGAGGTAAATATCTAGTATTTATGCTATAAGGTGAACAATATATATATGAAATAGGAACAAATACTCAGAACAGTACAAGGTAATACAAAACAAGCACATAGTGCAGTAATATTAATGTATACACTTGTACAATGGCTCAGTGCATATTTTGTATTTCTCTACAAGCTTGACATCAATGAGTTGGTTGGAATAGAAAGAAGAGTTGAGAGTAGCTATTACATCTTATCTTCTTACCACATCCATTCCAACCTACAAATAACTTTCTTCCTCTTATCCATACTCCCTAACCTCTTCTAGTGCAAATCATATCTTTCTATTCTATCTTAGATGTCCTTGCTGATCTTGATTAACACTATAAATCTCTATCCTCTGATATCTGAGGATTACCAGTATCCAGGATAACTTGTTTAGTAGTTTACATTCTAGATAGCTACACTAGATAGTACATCTAGTATATAATTCAGTATTTTACACTATACTAGCTTATCCTGAAAATCAACTAAAACTAGCACCTACTTCTGGTATTGGTAACAACATATCTCACTACCTTCCAGTATTTTTCCACTTGCTAAGTCTCTAAGATCTATTCTGAAATATATAACTAGTACAACTAGTAGAGACACAGCACACAAGCTAAAGCCAAAGGTCATTCTGTTCCATCTTCTACATTCTTGGATAATATATAACTCACTTATTTTGAACTTCTGAGATACCCTACTGGATCTTGGATAACAAGGTGTGAACTACATCTAACAGTAGCAAGATATAGTTGTTGATTTGCTTTGTCTAGCTTAAATTGAGAGTGTTAGTTTTATCTTTCAGATTTAATCCACAGGTTCCACATATATGAGGAGTATAAAAATCAGATTTTGTATTATTCAGGTAGCTGAGATACTAGCTTATAATTAATAAGTAACAGAGATCTAAACATGATTTCATAATGTAGTCATTGTCTCAAAAAAATTATCTTACTGATCAATTCCTATAACAGCATTGCTATCTCAATATGATAAGTGTGAGTAAGATCAGGAATTATGAATACTGGCTTAGAAAGCAACTCAACAACTGGTTTATATCTATTATAAAATCCACTATATATGTATAATATGTGTCCTAGACTAAAACAAGTCACCAATTGCAGATTACAAGTATCAGTGGATAGTGATGTATACCCATAACACAGACCAAGAAATATAGTAGTCTATTGTTGACAAAATAATCCACTTCTGAGCCTATTTTAACCTTGTCAGTAGGAGTGATTTATATATATACAATATCATCTCCTCCTTATCTGAATCTGACCTTATACACCAGTTAATCCTGCTATGATGAGTGGCTGATTTTGATCTCAAAATATGCTGTTTTTCCATCCCCTTCAAAAGATCAACCACACAGAAATTAAAAGCTTTCCCACACCCATTCTTTTTCTAAAACTTATCTACTATTTTGAGACAGAGTTTAGAAACAGCAATCTGTGCAGCTACTACTTTGGCCATTACTAGGACATTTGGAAGGAGCACAGATGTCATACAGTGTGCACAATAAAAGACCAGCAGCAAAAGCTGGATGAAAACAGAGGATAGTAAGAGGGTTTTTCTATTGAATCAGACTCTATCTGCTGGTATTTGTATAATCAGAACTTTGAGAAGAACTTGAATATCTCATTTTACTCATATATTGCTACAAAATTGTGTGCAGAAGATAATACCATCATCCTCTGGTGCATTTTAAAGCTGTAAATTGAGAATTTCTTTCCTGTTCTCCTAAAATATATATGTATCTATACTAACCAGTAGTATGCATCACTTGTTGAAGACTTGGTCATTATTCTAATAGATACTCTCTGGAAGTTTTGTGACCACTCTTTTGAACACTGGGTATATATTGCCAAGGTCACTTGTATTTTCCTTTATCTTATTCAAAATCAGAATCTTATCTTAGGTTGGAACATAGAGGCTTTTCCCAACTAAGAGTATACCTGGTGACCTTGTCCTCTGAATTGACAAAGCTTAATAATCTAAGTATCAGGTGATCTGTGATAAGTAGCATATCTTGATTACATGATCATTTGCAAACAATTACAATATAATATGAATTTGGATGGGATAGTACATATCTCTTTCTCTTTCTCTATTCTTAACTTTTCTAGCAGCCTTACAAATTCTGAAAGAATTCTAGACCAATCAACATTCATACTATACTTCTCTTGCTAAACTCAAAGTTTTGTCCTATTAACAACACTCTTGTACCTTTACATCCAAGCCATATTGGCACTGACAATTAAGACATTGTCTTTCATTTGTAGAATTGGATAATGAGTTGAATGGAGAGGGATTGAAGAATCCATACCTAGTATTTCACATGTTCTATTCTTTAGTCTTCCACTCTTAGCAACTGCATTATCAGAAGTAGTAACATCATTATTTGCCAGTGTCACTTCAAGAAGTCTATAAAGTATATGTAGAAGATGCTACAATCTCTACAGAACTTATGCAGCATCATGTAAATCATTAGCTAATATTCTTCCTTTAAAATGTCCAAGACAATAATGAAGCACCTATCACTACAGACTTAACTACAGGAACAAATAAGTCTGTGTATAGAGAGACTTTGGATTCTAGATGGAGTGAGTGCTATTTATGCTATATATAATGGTTGATGGGATTTTGCTGTTAGGCAGTTTCTGGATGGAAGTAGAGCATTATATTAAATGTACATTCAAATGATGGGAGGTATCTGAGGATCTATATCTGAAATTGATTATATCCTTGGACTTTGCTTCTCCAATCTCCATCATCAGTTGCTACTACTTGCCAAATTAATATCATTTTATATCTCTGCAGAGAAAGAAGGAAGATGAATGTTTCAAAGATCATGTGTGAGCTAGTCATGGATATCTCCCATATCTCCACTGTGTAAAGTTGTGGGATAAATAGGTGACTGGTGAAGAGTTCATATATAATGACTAGAGAAGCATATTTGATATCAACACTGAAAGATGCCATCTCTTGTGTATCCAATCATCAAACACAAATCTGCTCAAATTTCTCAAATATGGCTATCAAAATGTCACTTGTTGGCAAAAAGTGGAGTGATAAAAGATCACCAGGAGGATATGGGAATCATTGAGTATTTTTGCTATCTTTCATATTCTATAATTCAATGGCATCCTCAGACTCCCTTTCTACAGCCATAAATTATCCATCAGAGGAGAATTGAGTGACACTAGCATTCATCACTTCAAATAGTATACTAGATTTTGGTATACCATTTTCAACATTCCACAACTTGACTAGAATCAAAGATCCATCTTTATTGATTGAGGCAATTCTGCCATGCCAACAACTATACTGAATGAAAACAAAATATTCACTCTTAATTCTAAACTGCTTCTCACCTCTCTTAATATTCTAGATGATTGCACTATTATTGCATCTAACCAGAATATGTGTTCTATTGGGGCTGAAACAGGCATATTCAGATAACAAATACTTAAATAGGCCCAAAATAAGATATCCTATTTCAGAGTCACAAATATCAACATTTTCATTTAATATGAAAGCAAAGGTATTTTTATCTGGCAAGAAGACAAGATAGTCCACAGAATTGTTATTATACTCTGTAGTGAAGAGAATAAATGGCCATTGAGTAAGTCTGTCCTTAGTTACTATTCGTATGTTTGGAAATCTTAAACTAAACTTTTGGGTGATAAGTCATGTCACAAACTTTATTCAACTTGTATCTCTACAACCAGTGAACCGATTTTCACAAACCAAGTTGCACTGGAAAGCCCCAAGTGAGAGCTATCCACACATATGTGGGATGTACAAAATTGACAACAAATGACTGAGATATCGGGCCATCAGTAGCTGTAAAAGCTTCATCTGCTAATATCTCATAAATGGCTGAACAGATTTACACAATTGAACTTGCGTTGGAAGGTGCTCATCAATCTGTTTACAATGATATATGATGCATCTCAAAGCAATAAGTATTAGTAGAGATACAAGCATATCAATGTAGTGACATAATTAGTTACCTTTTAAAATTAGCCTGACAGCTGCTATGACAGATGACAGCTCCCATCAGGTATGAGTTTTGATCATGTGATGGCAACAGCT
>Ga0157364_1001018_pt1 | contig 22528 bp, 18 predicted proteins | sample AttsexASBM2_FD_111476 | JGI IMG/M metagenome (GOLD analysis project Ga0157364, IMG submission 111476) | Fungus gardens microbial communities from leaf cutter ant in Ribeirão Preto, State of São Paulo, Brazil - Atta sexdens ASBM2 | ecosystem: Host-associated > Fungi > Mycelium > Unclassified ...
CACACACACACACACACACACACACACACACACACACACACACACACACACACACACACATATATATATATATACACATATATATATACATATTATCACCTTTAGAAACGTCCGCTTAGCACCGTGTCTCTATCTTTGTCTCTTTCACTCTCTTGCTCTTTCATCCTCTCCACCTCGGCCACACGCACACACCGCGAACTAATGACACCGCCTCGTATAATACTCGTGCCTCGAATATCATCGGCCCGATATTGCTACCGCGAGAGATTAATGTTTCGACGTAACCTGTCCTCTCTGTTCTATGCACGCACACACGCGAACGAACGTATTCTCTTCAGATTTCCTCTTACTCTCTGTCTTTCTCTCTCTCTCTCTCTCTCTCTCTCTCTCTCTCACCCTCGTTTCCCTGCGTTGCCGAACGCGACTGGACACGTCGTTGGCGATCGAGGGCGAGATAATGTCGTTTCGTGATTCGCGCCACGAAAGCGTCTCTCTTCCGCTCTCTCCGGGACGAGAGTCGCCGCCAATTCGATCCTGGGCTGTATCGAGGAATCGATGAACCTTCCCTCGTAAACACGTGCAATTGGCGATCGTGTATATGTTTTAGCAGACGTAAATTATTTCGACATCGTGATTACGTGAAGCGAATGCAGATGATTGCGAAGAAAGAAACAGAGCCAACGCTTTCATAATTAAACGAAACGTTATAATTTCCTTCTTGAGGAACGTTAGAACCAAATCTCACGTGTTTCGACGAAAAGCATTTCCCGAAGGGGTCAGGCTTCTCCGAAAAGCCTAACTGTCAGAGCGATTCACGGGCGTTCATCGCGAAAGTTTGAGACAGGCGGAGTTTCGGGTGCAACAGCGGCAGTTCGTCCTATGTCAGGAACAGGAACGATAATGGCAGCTATTAACGAACCGTGGCGGGCGCGAAAGCACCTGAGCCCAAAATATCACCGCGATTAATGCAATTACAGCTTACAAGTCCCTTCGGCTCTAAGACCTCCGCCATTACTAATTCAATGTACGCGTAGAGATATGTTTCCGGCGAGTTGCGGCGGCAGCGGTGGCGGTGGGTTTGTTCATGATAGCCGGTTCAACCCTCTTGAAATAGTCAATAGGCCAACGTTGTTCATAGACGTGTAATTCTTGTTTCTAGCCGACCATAAAAATCAACCGAATCCGTTTTATCTTCTATATGTCGATTTAAATTACTTTAGCGTGTGTTCTCTCACTGGTGGAAAAAAAGGTGAGCTATCTTATAATTTAGTATGCTGCGAATAAATTGCAGACACGATCGCACGTAAGTCTGGTTAACTCGCGATTCCGACGACTAGGCTGACGGCTCACGCGTCTCTCTAATTCGACGGTGAACGGCCGGTAAGGGTAGACGAAGTGGTAGGTTCGAGGCGGGTTAGGGCACTTTGGGACCCCCTCGTGCCGGTAGTACCGGGTGTTTGGCGGTTGCGGTTAACGTAATTACGGCGAAGGACCTCCATCGGCTTCTTGCGCGAAACCGCGAACGTCTTAGCTTCGCCGTCTTGCCCTCGTCCCAGCCCACCCCCACCTATTTTCCCCACCTCTACGATTTTCCACCGTCTCCACCTCTTTGCCCTCCTACGCGCGTGCGAATTGCTTGAATGCCGTAATCGAGAAATCGAGCGTCTTCAGGCGCGTCAATAAAGCGAGACTCTCGAAGAAGCCTATCGTCCAAATTCCAAATGGATTATGAGAGATTAGAGCTTCTAGAATTCCATTATAATTACACTAGTCTACAATAAAATGTTGCTTTTATTATTTTTTTAATCAGACTAGATGTTTCTACATGTTATCAAATGCCCAAAACGACGCCGCAAGCGAAATTTTATCAGCACGTTAGGTTTCTAAAATAATTGAGGAATAATATGCAAAAAGGACTTTTTTTATTTTTTTACTTTTTTATTTTTGAAATTATTTTGTAAAAAAAGGTTATCTATTTAAATTCTAATTAGAAGTCGTGTATTGTTCATTCTTTATCAAATTTGCATTTTTAGAATTTTAATACCTTACTTTTTAGCCATTTTATGAAGGATTATATTGTTTTCAGCATGCAAAAAATCTATAAGACACCTCTTATTTGATACAAAGTAAATTTTTGCTATAAATTAATGCTATAAATAAGATCGAATCTCGTTTGTAATCTCGTTGAGAAAACTGCCGAATTGTGTCACGATATTCTTATCAATACCAATAAATTAACTACGTGTAATTTTATGTTACACAAATGTCCTGTAAATTCCGGTATATAAAAAAACCGCATATAAAAATGTAACAAAAACGTTGGTACGGCTATTGTAAAATGGCAGCTATAATAATAGTGAGCTTGAGCCTGGTCTCATCGAAAATGATGGTCGCCGGAAACGTGACTATTGAACGGGATCATCGATGACCGCAAAAGTTACGGCGTCCAGCAATTATGGTCATGCCATCATCATTGTCATCGGCATGCTCGCTCATCGCAAAACGGTCTCTCTTTCTCTTCCTCTCCTATCACGTTTTATTACTCCGACGATCGGCACAATCGATCCGATGATTACAGCCGAAAACATAATCGTTAACGCGTACGACCCATTAATGACTATGGACCATTCTCGATGCCAAATTGGTAGCGGCTCGAATGGAGTGAAATTGCGCGCGCGCGTGTAACCGCGGTGCGAATGTACGCGCGAACTGCCCGCGAATTGACACACGCGGCTGCGATGACGAACGCATTTAACGTGGACGTTAATTCTCGTTATGACAAATCAAAATTTAAAGGCACCGCACGTTATCGAATTAAGCGTGCGCGAACGTGGAGCGTGTTGCGGCATTAATAACGCCACTCGAATCAACTTTCCGCCCGATCGCGCCACAATGTTCATTTAACGTCGCCATGAATACGTACCGGGCGCGGTTTTCAATTCACGGTTTTTTCGTTTATTACGCTGCTTACATACTCGCTTTTAGCGAACCCGGCGATTTTTCTCCCGTTTGTTAAACAACGTTTCTTTTTAATTAAATCCGCTTGTACTTTTTTAATTAAATCCGCTTTTACAAGATAACCTGTGTGAGATATGTCGGTTACCGACCGCGTTACTTTTTAATCTTTACTCTGAAACGTTTCATCTTTTTTTTTCCACTTTTGCGGAAGTACTGTTAACTATTGGCGGCGATGTTACGCCGGCGACTGCCGATAAATCGCTTTAAAAGGGCTGTACTTCCGCGTCGCGAGCGCCCATCCCTCGTTCATCAGCGCGTCCCTCGCGCGCAAGAAAGTAGGGTGGTTCTTACTGCCAGGCAAAATGTTCAGGCGTTAGTCTCGGCTCCTGCATAATTTATGGAATTCTCCGTCTGTCCGTGGTGGTCTCTCCTCGCGATGTTATAATTAGAAATATGCTTACGACCGTAATTCCGAATACTGAAGAGTGGGATAGAACGATGACGGTGGCGGCACAGTCGAAGGAGGGTGAGAGCGCGCGTTTACTGCCAATAAGGGACGCATGCATAATAGAAAGCCGTAGATGGTAGCCAGGCCGACCGACAGAAGGACTTACAAGAGAATGCTACTTTACGACGACTCGTATTACGAGGGTTGCGGATTCGTCGTCTTTCATACACAAGCACTTCCCTTACCTCTCCCTCCGCTGTACCTCCGCACACACATTGAATCCTACCCGATCATACTTCCTGACACTGTCCTTTGAGATTCCTAAACGTGAGATACATTTTACGGCTACGGATATTTTTATAATTTTGGAAATTATATTTATGAGCGGTGTTTCGATATGAAAAATCGCTCGCGGAAAATTATAATCGTGTGATGCTTCAAAGATGTGATAGATATTTCAAAATAAACCAAAATGTATGAAAATATCTTACAGATTATTCTAGATCGCATTTAAAAGTAATATAAAAAAATTTAGCGACGATTTATCACTTGAATCCAAAGTATTTCAATAAGAAGTATATTTTATTATATTGTATTTATTGTTTTATATATAGTAATTTTATTTATCAGTAGACATTCTCATATTATCTTCTGTTTAATTGAATAAATACGCGTGAATGTGTGCTTTCTTAAAGTATACATGTTATTTTGTTTTAAGTATACATGTATTTTATTATATATATGTAACTGCTTTTAAACTCTATTGTATCATAGATCTCAGATTTTAAAACTTTATCTTTTAAGATGTATCTATTTCTGTCTTTGTTGTATATTTACTTTCTTCTCTTGTTATTTATGTTTTAATAAAAATCATTATTATTATTATTATTATTATTATTATTATTATTATTATTGTGCGTTCTAATAGAATGGAAATTTATTAGAAAATAATGACAAAAATCTTAATTTTTTATTTAAGTGTATGTCAAATATTCAAGATGATTTATATAAAGTTATATTGCATCCATCCATCCAGAAATCCAGAAATTAATTATTTTGTAAATAAATATTTATTTGTTCTAAATATCTGTAATTAATCGGTAAAGTGCAATGAAACTTTGTGTAAATCATTTTGAAAATATTAAGTATTATTGCAAAAATATTTAGATTTTTATTATTTTTAAAATTTTATTTTATAACAATAAAAATATTAATAAAGTAAATAAACTATAAAAATGTGTTATTTAATAACATTAGAATATTGAACTTTTATATATATAACTTGCTTAAAGAATAAATATTAATATATGTGCTATAGATCATACCTCTTTAACACACGTTTGGCCGCGAAACTCACGCGCGATTCGTATACCATCGCGTAACGATAACTGTAGTTGTTAATGGACTCATCGGGCGGTTAGGCCGCGTATCAGCGCGAGAATGATAATGCCTGGAATTGAGCTTAGCGTGATTCCACGCATTGACATATCCACCCGTGTTACCGATGGAAAAGAGGGGGTTGGTTTCGATGATGACACGAAGAGGGTTAGAAGGGAGCAAAGAGAGGGATGTTTCAGGGTGTTGGGATCGTCGGTGCTGAAAACCGGGCGACACGTAATAACGGGTTACTAGTTACGCGCGTACCGACGTTTATTTATTTACACCTTCCAGCGGGTAATTTCGCATAATTCGAGGTTCCGTTCTCATGGGGGAAAATCACTTTTAAATAGCCGGTTGTCCTCTGTCGACATCCGAAAAAAATTGCGGGGGAATCCTGCTTCGTACTTTCTCCCACCCTGTACGTGCGGCGCGGAGTGGAGCGGCGCGGCATAGCGCGAGAGAGTGCGATTAAAATCTAATAACCAGTTGAAACTACGAGAACCGCAGCGCGCGCGATCGTTATTATTAATAATTTCATTACGCAACGCTGGCCGGTCGCGCATTTAAATATTACATCTCCATTAACGGTCGCACGGTCGGTGAGCGAGCCAAAGTCGGTTACGCGCGCAACGAAAAAAAAAAAAAAGAGAGCGCGAGCGTTACATTATTTTCTCTGTGCATATATCTCGTTACGGGTCGCATTAGAGATTCAAAGCTACCGCTATATTGCACATAATAATCTTACTCGTTACACACGCCCCGTAAGATAGATTTCCGTACTAATATTCGTTCGCACGTTTTTTAATCGTGGTCTTTCGCCATGCAAGGAAAATCGATGGAAAACCGATAATTCTCGTTGCGACACGAAATTCGCGGGAGATCATGAAAAATCCGTTTCCCGAACGAGCGATTTCACCGTGATCTTTCTAGTCAACTATTAGATGGCAGGTCAGGCCTCCTCGGTAGCTGTGTCATCGTCGTTACGAAATATCGCTTTCTTTCTCTTCGTTCGTTGCATTCCGCGCTCGTAGCTCTTCCACGACAAGACGGAACGTTAGAACGCTCAGAATTTCCGTGCAACGGTACGCATACACACAACCACATACACATGTTCTCGCTATTCACGTCGTGTTTCGCGCACAGAATCCGACGACGACGTGTATCCTCCCGCGAGCGTGTGCGCAAGCATAAATACGTGTACGCCCGGGCTCCCAAGTAATTCGCGCAATTTCATCTAAATTCCGTAGCGACGAAATTTCTCGCGCCATCGTCTCCTCGCACGAGCGAGCGAGCCTATGTAAACGCGCCGTCCCGTATAAATGCTCCGTTTGCCTTCGCGTGCGTATGTGTGTATATGTACGTATATACGCGAATTTATGCGAACACCTGGGTATACATACAACGTATTTCCTGCCTCGTGTGTGGCGCGCACCTACGTTGTACACTGGGACGTTTCTTATACTCGCTCTGTTTATTATAGTTCGTATAAGCGGTGGCGCATTATTGGGAAATATGATTAGGTGTACCACAGGTTCTCTCTCTCTCTCTCTCTCTCTCTCTCTCTCTCTCCTTCCCTTTCCCTTTCTCTTTGTCTTTCGTTCCGCCTATGTCGTGTCCCTCGGCGACTTTTCGCGTGACGGCGATTCCAAGCATCCTAGACATTCGAGCCTTTGTGTGCGCGCGACCGATACTCTAAATGCCACCGCGTAAATATTCGCGGGAATGCTTATCGTGCGCGAAACACAGCGGATTCCCCTACGTGTATTAATCCATGCACTTGTCGAACCCTTCGTACTTTGAGCCCGGAGGTCGCTCTAGTACTCCTGAGGCATTTAAATCGCCGACAAGCCGATGTTTTAATTCCGTGGTTTTCATTTATAGAGAAGACTGAAGCTAATAGAGTAATTTTTCAATTTTAAATTTTTACAGGCAAATATATTTGACGATATTTAACAATATTTTAATATTAAGTGGAAAACTGATAAATAGTATGAAAAAAAAAAACGTTTTTCTAATGCATTTCTTACGTGTCAATTAGGACCAGGGAATGATACATGATATGGAGTAAAAAATCTGACTATAGGATTTTTAAATTAAAGGAAAAAATAAATATATTTTTTTAAGATACAATATATCTTATTATATTTTAATAAAATTTTATAATTACATTTATTTAATTTTATAATTTTATAATAAAATTCATCACGAATGAGCGAGCGATAGTCTTTGCTGCTCAGACACGTTTACGTATCTGTAATATAATATTTTGTTTCTACTGTAGATTCGATTAATCTACCTTAAGTCTACTAGCCCCAGTTTCTCTTGTTGGAATACAAAAATGGATATTCATCGTTATTATGAAATTTTAAAGCTTACAAAAAGAATTGTTAGTTCTAATTTGTTATAATTAATTAATAATCTAATACAGACGTACTATTGCAGTATCACCATCGAGTTCGAAGTGTGAAAAACCACACAGCGGTTTGTTTATGATTAATCATCAGAACCCGACACTGCCATGCGTGCCATTAACGCGACGTTATCCGCGGTATCTCATACAGATTTTCAACTTCTTGTTGCATAACGTGACTCGCGTAGAATAATCGCGGCGGTTTTATCTCCACGCGCTAAATCGTTTCCGAGCTCAACGCTCGTAACGGAAAATCGCGTGCTTCTATCTCGCGTTGAAGCGAAAGAGCGACCGCGGCATGTATACATAGAAAGTATATGCGCACGTATATCTGCACTCGTACCACAGTGGCCCATACGTATACAAATCCGCGAGAAAAGCCGGAGCCACCGCCTATTTCCCGGTGGAACGCTCATGCGCCCCCTCGCGTAAATAAGCTCTCCCGTTTTATTCCTTTCTTTCATCGTCGCTCTCGCGGTATATTTTTTCCCGTCCGCCCTGTCGGAAATATTACGCACGGCGCACACTTACCCAGGTAACCGAGAAATTCATCCCTCCGGCATGTCAGCCTCACCCTCACCAGCCAGTTAAGTATCATCGGCCGGCTTCCGTTTGGAAGCATTCAGAATTTCGCCAAACCGAAGAATTTACTATGAGAATGATATTGAAAAGTCGGTAGTGTTATTAATTTATCTTTCCGACTCGCGTTGAGAGAAAACAAATGGATAATATATATGAATCGAATACGGATTTTTAATTATTATACTTTGAATGATCGTAATGATGTTGAGATTAAGCTTCGCATGTATGAAAATGCTACAGCGACGAGGGAAATAGAATGACGAGAAGGAGAAGGGGTGGTTTGCTCCCGCGGAAGAGCGCGCATCGAGAAAACTATAACTCCTTTGCCGGCGTATTTCTGACGCGCAAATACGTGTACGCGTCGCTGTTGCGCTATCGGTGCGTTATCTTTAGTATAGCGCGAAGATCCCAGGGTGAAAGAGGAAAAAGTCTGACGCAAACACCGAGCCGAGCTGTCGGATAACGATTCCTCTTCGCGAGCAACCCCTTTGTGTCGCGCGCGAGATGAGACGAGCACACACCGCATGTACTTCTTTAAAGAGGCGTTCTCTCCGCTTCGCGATCAGTGATCATCCGTAATGCGAGGTGGCGAGCGAGGCGTGTCGTAATGGCTGCTGTTGCTGCTGCTGCTGCTGTCGCTACCGCCGCTGCTAATGCTAATGCTGTGCGTCTATTTTTACGGTAAGGAGGGCTGGCACCCATGACGACGACGCGTCCGCGCTGCCAGCCACATCGGCGTGCGCAATGCATAAACGCCGCCCGAGGTCCATCAGCGCATTAACAATTATATTACGGAAGCTCACTGTTACGCGCGAGCGAATTCATACGCGCGTGCCTCCGGGCCCTCCCCCTCTCAGAAGGAGGAGGAGGGGAGGTGGCTTGCGCACAGAGGGAAAAAAACGCACATCGCGAAAGGAGGGAGGTAGCTATACATCACCTCATTAGATTTCTGTATAGGGTGCGTTGTGGGTTAGTTATTAGTAGTCGAAGACTGAACATCGCGAGATTCGTGAGATCTCGAAATATCCGGTCAACACGCGTTCTCTAAAAGATGACAAATTTTGGCCACGTTTCTCTGCTACGTGGAATTTCATTATCCTTCGTTGCGTGTGCTACGACACTCGACAGTCGCTTTCATCTCTTGCATTCGTAGTTATTAACGAATCTCGGCACCCTTCCTGGCTTTGTCCGTGTCACTGTCGCGAGAGAAGGACCGAAAGGAAGACGACGGAAGAGCGGCTTTGGTTACCCTTTGGTTGCGTCGTAACAGTGGGTGTGATTTAATTTTTTTCTCTTTCTCTCTTTCTCTCCCTCACTGCGTATCCGAGAGACCAGTGTCATATTCACGAGGTCGTGGCAAAGCGAGTGTCGTGGCTGGCCGGATGGAAACGGGGAGAGTTGAGAGAGCGAATTCAAGGGAGAGGGAGAGGAAGGGAAGTCTCTCCTCTTTCCTACCGATGTGGTAGAGGACGAGAATGAGACGGGGGTACGGAGAGAGCGAGTAGTCTAGGCGAGACTTAATTAAACAGCGGGCAAAGCCAGGTTAGTTCACAAAGTGACCGCGGCACCTACCCTCCTCCGCTTGAAGCCGCCACCATCAACTCTTCGACTCTGGTACAGCTCGGTGGTCCTAGGACACACGGTAACCTCGCTGAGTTCTGCGAGGAAAGACGGGGCATCGGGCTCGAGCTCGGTCACTTCGATCGGCAAGACGGCTGGACATCGACCGCTCTCGACTGGCTGTTTAGAATACCGATCGTGAGCCAAGAATCTAGGGTTCTGAACTCGGAAAATTAAACTACGACGCGATCAAAGCCGTAGAAGCAAGCTCATTCAATTGATAAATTGGTATGCTAGCGAAAAGTCTCTCCTCTTTTCTAGATTCTTTCCGATGATCGCTTCGTCGAGTCTGCGAAGTGGACACGGAGGTAGTTCGGCACGGCGACACCTTTGACGTAGCTACAGTATCCCCGTGCCGGTTCCTGCTTTACGGGGGTGGATCAGCGAACAGGGGGCACTGGGCGAGGGAAGGGTTTATTTTCGCGGGGTGGCGCTACATAGTACTCGTTGCTGGCTGGCACATCGTCGCCGCCCAACGTTCTTTTTATCTCAAAGCCGTATCCCTTTTGCGCCTCTTCTGTATTCCTCAATTTCCAATGAGTCGGAATACGACATGAAACGCTAAACTGCCACAAAGGGGGTAAGCCGATGAGCGCGGTCGAACCCTTTGCCCGGTCTTTCTCTTTCCCTCTCCCTCCCCCTCCCCCTCTCCTTCTCTCTCTCTCTCTCTCTCTCTCTCTCTCTCTCTCTCTTTCTCTCTCTCTTTCTCTGTGCGCCTCTCGCGCGCGAGTTCTCTTTCGTTGCTTGCCTCTCCCCTCACGCGTCTCTCTCTCTCTCTCTCTCTCTCTCTCTCTCTCTCTCTCTCTCTCTCTTCCGTCATCAACGACGGATCGGGGTGGAACCTTTCCTCTGCGCTCTCTTTGAATTCTTTGTCACAGTGCATTAGATACGCTCTTGCCGTGTCATTATTTGAAACGGGAGTACACAGAGAATTATGCTACAAAAACGGCCGCGCGCGCATACAGGGCATTCGGGAGTGGAACACGACGAGCACCTCTTCGTTGTCATCGTCGTCGTTATTTTTGGTTTCGACATCGTCGTTCGAAAGTTCGACCTTTTTCGAGCGGGCTCGTCCTCGATCGCCGCTTAACATGTTCCTCGTGCTCATTTTGCTTACAATGACAATGCGCCCATTCCACTTGACGGACTAATACGCCCCTCCCAGCTTCCGGCATGCGCGCACCACGCGCGCCTGAATCTCCCTATGTTTGTCCATTGCAGTGACTTCACTGCACAGTCAGCTCAGGACCAACGTCCAGGCGCTTCGCGGGATTCAATGAATCAGAAGACTCGATGCAGGAGACGCGATTGTTCCTTCATATGCGACAAGAGGGTGATGGTCATTGGCACGTTTTCGCATGTGCGAGTTTGCATCACGTCGGTCATCAACTGGTGGGGATAAGCAATATTGCGTCCGTCTTCTACCCTGGTTTATGTAGTTAGAATAGTGAAAGGTTCTGTCAATCGCTATAAACGTTCAAAGCGGCAAATTAGTTGCCATTATACATAAGAACGTTGCCATCAACATTGTCAATTCTTATGAAAATTTCTTCTCGACCCAGCATAGAGGATAGCAAGCAAAAAATATATAAAAATGTATGAGAGAAGAATTAATATTATTTTTTAAAGATAATTAAAAATCTTTGCGTCTTCCTTATATTTAGAAAAATAATTATCCTCATAAAAATACAACAAATCATCCTCAGCTATCGACCTAAGTCATTCTCATAATTTTATTTGCGATGAACCAATCGACCGTGCAGCGACCTACTTTTTACGGTCCTCATTCTCCAATATTTCGTAGTCATCGTCAAACTGGCGTAAAATAATTTTTAGTTGCTCTTTTAGTCGTTACAATCGCGATGTTGTCCATCGCGACGACATCAGAGGAACAAATGAACAAACGGCATCGGAAGTAGAACGGGGGATGATACGACGATGTCGGCGTGGGCGGCGGTCGAACTGAGGGGTTGAAACGCGGGAAAGTCCCTCGGGTCCCAATTACACCGACACCCGATCCCAGCATTACGGCCCGGCTAATTCGAGGGGAGAGTCGTATATAAATCTCGGCGAGTTGATTGTGCAGTTTCAATTCCGTTTGTCGCTCGACGACGTCGGAGATAACGTGTCGGCAGGTCGTTACTTTTTCACCGGAGAGATTAATTCCGTATCAGAGTCGCACGACGCGACGCGACGCCTCATTCGATCGAGCGTGTCCCATAACTGTAATCGGATACGATTGAGCGTAATGTTTGTCATTAAAGATAACTACCTCGCATCGAATGTGTTACCGATGAATTACTGAGAAAACGTTTTTATCTGTGAAAATAATACTATGCTACGTATGCTCGTAATTTCTTTACGACTGTCTCAATGGATATAAGTTTTATTTCTTATTTATTCTCAAAGTGCCATAGACAAGCGAATCGATAAACATGATTTAGTAACGTGATATGATTGATGGAACAACGATCACGCGGAGTCTTTTCTTTGCTCGCAAAATCTCACGGCACAACTTAAAGTTAGTTAACAACGTTCCTCGCAGATTGCCGCGAAAAGGGATGTAGGAGGAGAGCCTGAAAGGGGTGTTTCTCTCGACGGCTTGCGACAAACGGCTCAGCTAATTACAGAGAGGCCACAGCTCCATGTAAACCGACGGCAAAGGCAGCTGTCGGTTCCCAGGCTATCGTGGTTTTGATGGTTTACGTGTGTCGAGCTTTTTGTTTTTGCGTGAAAATGTCGTCGTTCGTTAATTCGATGGTACGATATATGCCCGACCAGAATATCCGCCAGTGGATCAGTTCCAGAAGCCATCGCGTGTTTCTTTCTATGTTTATTATCCTTTCATCCGTTAGCACGTATCGTTTCAATATTAATATTAGCACGAGCAGATAAGTATCAAGCCAAGTATACTTGCCCAGTTCCGTAAGAATCTGAACGCGAAATTTAAATGATCTTCCGCGTTTGCGTAAGCACCAGAAAAACGTGGGAAACGCACCTCGTAAGCATACTTCCTCATATGGTTCAGTTACATAGAAAAAGAAGATAAAACAATGACGTCATTCTTGTTTCAGCGTTTTGAATTCTACGATATTTATGCACAGTTAAGTAAAAAACAGATTAAGTATTCGTATATCATTACAAGTCAGCACTTATATAAAACTTTCAATGTTCAATGAATGGTAATTTAAATATAAGCATTTAAATATGGAAATAATTTTAATAATTGGAGTATTCTTTTTATCTAAACTTTTTACACGATTCATCTCTTTTTCTTTTTTTTTCTTTTCACATTGGAGAGAAAAAGAAAGAAAAATGAACTGTGCAAGAAGTTTATCTAAAAGGAACAGATCTAATCATTCTAATGTTTTCAGAAGATTGATAATAATCGGAAATGAGTTCCAACGTGGAGGTCGTTGCTCTTTCGTGTATTCCATTCAGAATTACGAGACGTTGTGCATTCACCAACTGCGAAAGGTCATCTTATTGTTCCGCCGTCGACAAAGTCGCGCATCCAACTGGCAATTCCCTCGCCGTCACGACACTACCGAGGAAGGAAGCCGGATTTCTCGCAACCCCTGCTAAGATAATACGACCACCCACCCGGCGGGAGGTCGAAGATTTCAACCTTTACCAAAATGCCAAACGGGGCTTTAAACGGGCTAATAATGCTACCTTTCCCTTCAACACGCTGCTGTCGTATCGTATATATGATTTCGATTCTGTCGCACAAATTGCCTGTAAAGTATATATAGCGAAGCCTCCTTCATCACTTGTCACTCGTCTCTCATAATAACGTCGTAATGACGAGAATTGACGACACATTCCCAGAGAATAGCAATTTGTTTTTATCGACATTAACGTTCCTAATTAACGTTGTACACTTTGTCGCGTATTTTTAAACTCGTTAAATGTTTTTATTATTGGCGCTCGGAGTTTACCTGACAATCCCGAGCGAATGCGCGCGCGTGGGCTGCTGTCTTGGTATTTTAAACCCCGGATGGCTTAGCAAGGAAGGTTCGCGCACGTGTGCATCATGCGCCGTTCTATGGGAAAAAGAGGTTTGCAGCAGTGGGGTACTCGATCGGAAAAACTGCCGACGGATACGCCCTCGTTAAAGCGCACCGAGGTCGTCGTCGTCGTCCTCATCGTTGACGTCTTCGCCATCGTCGCCGGCGAATAGTAAAGGTTGACACGGTATCTCTTACAAGACGGTCATTAGTCGAATGAGAGGAGGAAGTCTTATGAAGTGCCTGCGTAAATATCTGTGGGACTGGCCGGTCATCAATCATCTTAGAATCCTGCGAGCCGCGAGCTCGCTATGCACGAAATTACGTATCGCCTTACGTCTCGCGATGCCACGAGACCCGCCCTGAGCAGAGAGACGAAATTACATAGAGGGTTTCTCTTAACGAACTATTATTTTTTACGAATTTTTCCGTTTCCCGAGTCTCGGCGTAATTTTGTGGGGATAATACATCCTGGTGACGTATTTTCCAAAAATATTGCATACCTACACAAAATATTATATTATACTATATTATACGTTATGTATATTACAGATTTCCCTTCTTTTCTTTCAAAAATACTAGTATACAAAACATTTTTTCATATATAATAGTACATAATACAAAAAATATATACGATATTTTTTGAGAATTTGGTTTCGTATATTACATACTTGTCGTTATGAAAATACAACAGAGAGATAAGCAAAAAAAATTTTCTTCGAAACCATTTCGAGAGGGAGAATTTTTTCATCTAAATATTATTAAAATATAAATCAATAATAATACACGGAGATCTCACGTCACACTGCCATTTAAGTGATAACGTAATGTTGCACGCGTGCGAAATACACGACCGAATACATATATATCGTTCACACGGATAAAGTTATCGATAGGCCGCACAATGCGGGCAGACTATTTACTATATTTGCGATATCATAGGGCGAGTAATGGTTTCGCTTGACATTACGGTCGGAAGAACGAAGTAGCAAGGGATAGAAGATGACGCGAGAGGGAGAAAGAAAGAGAGACAGGGTGGATAGGATATTCCGTGAGACTGGCTGTCATATTCATGTATTGACACCGAGCTGGTTGACTAATGGACTGCTGTTGTCACAGGCTCGTGTTACCGCGAGGGCCTGGCCTCGCCGAGTCGTTTTTCCTGAGAATCGACTGAAACGCATTCGCGTCTATAACATTCGTCTCGTGTTTATCAAAAATTTAGTCTTGTGCGAATTGTGAGTCATTTCGAACAGTAATCGTAAAACATCGTAAAGAATCGCATGTTAAATATGTTAATTCGGATCTCTCCCTCCTGAAAAAGCCTCTAAAAAAATTTTATATCATGTGCGTTTCACTGAACAATATTTTAACTGCATCATTTTTCTGGCATATGGTTACGCCAGTTACCAAAAGACTATTTCACTCGTTATTCTTGAATAGAATAGCACGTCGCGTTTCGTAAAGCCGCGAATGGCGTGGCCGTTCTTCCCGACTTTTACATATTTATCGAGCCTCGCATTGTTGTCACGTCAGACGAGAGACGTCGACATTGTCGAGCCTCGAAAATCCGCGATATTATATCTGCAAGCTGGAACCGAAGATCCAATTCTGATCCCCGCTACGCTACCTTCCCCTCTCTTTCTCTCTCTTTCTCTCCCCCAGTTTGCGTACTTTTATGACGACATTCTAAATCCATACGTATTTAACGCGAGGAAAATCGGAGAAAATGAAAAATGAGTGATCAAAATTTTCGATTAAAACGACAGCAATTTCACAGTATAATGCACACTCTCATCTTATGTCAGCTTTTGATTTACGCGAATTCGAATTTACATGGTGGGTTACAGGTAACGCATTAATCGCGTAAATTGAGAGTTATCTGTATATCCCTCTCACCTGTCCGTTCGATATTTCATCGAGCTCAATAACATATTCAGCTTTTATAATAAATGGCACTCGCGAAATTTTCGTTTTTATTGATGTGCTTGTTCGAAATTACATGCTACAGAATTACAGAGAAATGAATGAATGAATGAGAAATTACATCAGATGAAACTTCGACGAAAGAGTCAGAATGGTAGGAATTAAGGGTTATAAGGAAATGGATAACGAGTACGCAACTATTTTATTACTGTTTGATATTTTATATGAATTCGGTTATGCAATTCGATATCGCGAACTTTGGCCTGATCCCTGCCTTCCATTACACGCAAAAACGTTTAGAAGATGTCGAGTCAGAGACGAGTGTAAAGTGGGTGAAGGAAACGTTATGGAAAACGCGAGTTAAGGCGAGAGACCCCCAACGTGGAATAATACGATACACAGGAATCGACGGACCCACGGACGCGAGACTTTACGGCGCGGTGCCTCTATGGCTTCTTGATTTATCGACGAGTTAAGCTTCGGCTTCGAAAACCTGCTCGAGGCGTTCGATGTACGCTCGTGAGATTACCGTGTGTCGCGGATCGCGCGTTCTCGGCCTTTCAATGCATTGCTTGTTGGTCAAGTCAATTTTCTGCGGAGCGGATTGGGTGCCACTTGTAAACTTGAGTAAGCCGACCGTCTCGATTCGATGCTTCGAGAAGGACACACCTCCTCTCGCGATCTCAACCACGTAAACTCTTGTACTCTTGTACTCACCTCGCACCTTCTGCTCGTCTTGTAGCTGCCGCTCCAGACTGTCCTTGACCTCCCGCTCCCGGAGAACGTCCATTTTCAGCTCGGCTGTAACACACAAGATAATGGAAATTTATTTAAACGTTCTTGTGCGCTCCCCCAGAAAATGTGAACCACCATCTCGGGATACGAAGGATACGATTGTTCATTCAATTTTGACTAAAGTTCTCGCTTCCCCTATCATATCGTTAGTTTTAATTGCTCGATTACCTAGTTCGCGCGAGAATGCTTGAGGCAACGAGTGTCTCCATTCTTCATGAATAATTACTAGAAATCGTCTCATCTTCTCGAGAAGACTTCATCAAGGAGGATTAAGTTTTCGACCGTAAATTCTGAAAGCGCGAAGGATTTGTAAATCAACTATAGTCAGTGGTTAATTTGACAATAAGAGTCTCTCCCAACCTTCTCTTCTCTATCCACTTGCTATCGTCCAAGAGGTGCTGCGGGGAGGATATCGCACGGTTGACTGAGTTCGTGATTAAATCCAATGGCGATGGGCAGACCAGAGCTCGCATAGTTACCTCTAATAGAATTATATTAAGACATGGAGTCTCTATCCCCCGCCTAGTCTTCCCGTTTCCACCTGCTTAGTCCATGTTTCTTGTCTCGCGTACGACTTCCCTCCTCATCCCGTTCTCCCTATCACCGTCTCCGACTTGTAGAACTCCCCCGTTCCCGTGGGAGTCACCGCGCTAAATTAGCCATTTCGAATCTCTGCTAGAGGGTCGTTAGGACGAGTCCAGAAACTCGTTGAACGGTACTAAGAAACCCATGTGCGCCATACGGTGACCAGTTTTCAGTCACTCTCGTCGCGAAACGTGACATGCTAAGATAAGTGTAAGCATATAAATGAGAAAATTAAAGAGCACGTGAATGTATAAATGACAGCCTCGAATTATAGAGCTTGGAAAAATTCTATCCTCTTAAAGTTTAGAGGGTCACAAAATCATTTTTAAGATTGGTAATATGATAAAACATTTCCGGGCTCTAATTCAAGCAAGCTAATTCGATTTAACGGAAGAAAAGTAAGGCGGCGGAAGAGACTCCCTTTTTTCTCTTTCCTCTGCCGACTTTCGCCGGCCTCTCGAATTATATTGATGGGCAATGAGCCACGTAGCTTGTAACGCATGTCAGTTTGCCGAACTGTTTGCAGATTTTTCGCTATGCTGTTAACAAGAAATTGTACATTGTAAATTGGAATTAAATAAATGAAATTGTACATAAATTTGAGATATTAAGCTCACACATATTAATTCTAAAAAAAGAAACTTACTCTTTGAAATTTTTTGAGTGAAATCTAATTCTAAAAAGTGACAAAGAGTGACGATTGAGTCAATGTTGAAAAAGAGTGGCTTAATTGTTAATCTGTTAAGAGTGAAATTTCACTCTTTACAGTTAGATTCCACTTCAAAGATTTTAGAGAATACAAAAGAAGAAACGCGTTCAATAACGATTTCATTTATCTCGCTCCTGTATTCATTTTTCACGTGTGGCGTTTTCATATCTCATCGGGGAAGTGTAATAAAATTTGAAACAACATTTAATTCGCTTATCGCATTTCGTAAGCTTTTAAAAGACTCTTTTGCAGACTCGTGTATACGCTACCGTCGCATTAGCAGCAATTATTTTCCGACCTGGGTTCTCGTGGAGAATCCAAAAAGTTTCGCGACATACGTACAGGCTGAAGCAGCGAGGAGAGAAAGAGAGAAAGAGAGATATGAAGCCTGACAGAGAATCAAGCCGGTAGATTAGGTAGGGCCGCGTCGTCTCAGCAGTCTGCCAGCAATTTGAGAGCGTTTGCGAGGTCCATTAACGGCGGTAACTCTTCACGACCGGCCGCCACGAAGATTCAATTTGAATGCTAACCAGAATAGGAAGTTCGCGCCGGGGCCCCATGGTATATACGCCGCGCGCTGTGTTCTCTCTCTCCCCCTCTCTCGTCCCTCTTAGCCCCCGTTATCCCCTCGCCACCCTGTTATTGCCAATTTCGGCGCGTTTCTGCAGCCCACTTTGCGATCGTTTAGATTATCATCTCTCCCGGTTTCTCTTTCTCTCGACGGCCCTGGGTACCCTCCGCCCCGCCCTGTTACCCCCTTTCCCGTATCTTCTACATTCTGCTCTCCCGCTCCCACCCCCGGTCCGTTCTCTCTCAAACGTTTCCGGGGATAATTGAACTTTATTAGAGATCGTCGTCGACGAAACACCAGCCCTTGCATCCACCCCGAGGCTTATTCCGGATCGACTTGATTCTGAGATGCTTTAACGATTACTCCGTTCGCTCGCTTATCTTTCTCTCACTCGCGAAAACGCCTCTCAAATCTATGCCGCGACGAATATCTTGAGAGTACATCGGCTCCTGTTTCTCCGATCGTCGCGTGTTACGCGTCGTGAATGATTTCATGTTCATACAAAACTATATAAAATCAATTTTTAACAAAACTATCTTTCGCGATTGATACATGTATAATACAGCCTAAAAGCATATTCGTGTTCAATGTCGCTACACACGCATCGCATCGTCCGAATTATTTTTTGCCTAGAGGCAAATGCTACGTCATGTGCGAAATATCTTTTCTCAGATCTTGCGTTCTTTTTACAGGCGCATAGTGGCGTGAGTTTCGCCAAGGGACGACTGGAAAAGTTTGTCGCGATGGAAAAAACTGGAAATCAATTATGCGAGCCCGGCGCTCCTCGTCGTGAGGGAGAAGCAACCTTATTGAAATTTGGCTGCGGGGTCGTAAGCATTAAAATTGCAGGGATTAATATTAGCCGTGGTGAAAAGCGCTTTACTCGCTTTCCTCGTAAGGAAATGATTCCACCGCACCGCGCTGCTCCGTTCGGTTATAAAAGCCCGGCCCGTTCTATCATTCTTATGTCAATTAGACGAGCCCTAATCGCGACCCGGCTCATAAACCGAGAATTATATCTTTAATTTTAGCGGTCGTATTCAGCCGCTTGCAAAACAGGATTCTGCCCTACGCGCTTTCTTCACCGCTACAGGCGAGACCGCTTTAACCACGACAGATAGGTAGTAATTAATGATGAGAGACTGTACGTCGGTCAATTTCGTTACTGACGTCTAAGAGAAACATAAACAGAGACTGAATTATACGATATATCTTGCATTAATATTACATTTTTATATACATAAAAAAATGGTGTATTAACAGCATTGATCAACAGCAATCTAATTGAAAATAATGTTGTTAATTCAATGATCTTGTCAATTCAATAATTCATGAAACATATAACATTTTAATAGAATAAGAGCATGAATTTTTTTTAATACTATCTTTAATACTGTCATTGACAGTAAGATTATTTTCAATTAGAAATTTGTTGTCGGCCAATGCTGTTAATACATTTTTCCTTGTACTATTTGCACTGCTAAATCATTTTTCTTGACTATTAGAAGATACTCAGTGATAAATATTATATAAAAACATAAAAAAATGAAAAATATGAAAGGAATAAAAAAATGTAATTAATATTTAGCAAATTATTCCAATGTTTTAGATCTTTCCGTAATTAAATAATTAAGTCGCTTTTAGTCGCTTACGCTTTTACGTATACATATTCATATGCATTTCTCGACTATGATGTTCGGTAGTGTTAGTAGCAGATACATTTCCGAGAGCCGCGCTCATCACGATTTACGAGTTTCTCACCGGACAGCGAACGATATCGCGAGCGGGCTCAAGCGGACCTAGGATCGTTGGCGATAATAATTTTCACGGTGGCGCGAGCACTCGCATAGTAACAATAACGGTGCAACGGAACGTGCATGGCACTGTTACCGGAGCGATTCATGGTTATTGATTACTATATATATATATATATATATACGGTCGCAGGAAGACGAGAGAGGCTGTGGTAGCGTTCACAGCCCCCGAGGGCTTGTACCACGACGTGGTGTACACACAGGCACGCACAAGCGAAGATATTATGTGTGTGCATACATATAAATATACACGTATACACATATCCACGGCAAATGTATATCTCTACGTAGTTGCGTACACTCGACGCTAAGATATTCGCCGGGCCCTAAGGCGACCCTCAGAAACAACAATGTCAACTTGCCCGGCGTGGCCCGCAATCGTTTGAATAGTATAATGTAGTTTTCGTGTTACAATTCACTCTCTCCTTCGTATACAAGCCTCGTCTAGCGCCTACAAAACACCAGCCTTTTCTTTTCGTGACCTATTCGAAATGTCTAACATCAGGATCGTTGCGATACTTTCATGGGTGAATGAAATATTTACGAACGACAAGACGAGAAGGAAATCCGGGGTCTCGAGACCGCACGCGAGATCGGCGGGTATTTATGAATTTAATTTTAACGGATCAAGAGCGGTAATAAAGCGCGGGCAGGAATTAACCGCTGGATTATTTCGGTAATTTACAGCCCCGGGGATCGCGCGTCTGGCATTCTCTTATTTACATCGTCATATCCATCGTGGTATGGTTTTGCGTATCTTCTGCGTATTCTTCTGAAAAAAATTTCCCCTCGAAAAGTTTCCTTAAAATGTCTTTTTCTTTCACGTGCATCTTAATTACGCAATCTCGGGCTCTCGCATCTTGATTGCTGCCGTTTCGTGTTTCTCAAAGGGATCCAATGCCCATCGACGGCTAACAGCGAACTCGAATTTCATAAATTTCGCACCCTAATCCTCATTAATCCCGATGTTGCACTATTTGCCTACGAGAAGATCCGCCGCAAGACGCGGGACGCCGCGGGGGCGCTGAACCGCTGGAAACGAGAATATTGTTGTTTCTACCCTTGCATATTACAGCCGAATAATAATTAAGTATATATCCCGAGTTAGTTCTATCCTCCGGGTATAAGTCCTTTGCGGGAGATATCTTCCACTGAATTTCAATTGTCGACCAATGTTAACGACATCTCCATATCCTTCGCGATTTCTCGAAGAATATTATAATCAAATCGATTGTTATATAATTGCAAAAATTGTTGTAATTAAATTCCGTGCGTATATACGTATATGTATAGAGTTAACAAAATGTACTGCTCCAATTACGCTTATATTAACGTGCATGGTTATTCAATTTCCATGCTTTCCACGAAATAAGCACATCCTATCGCTCGAAATTTACAGAATGCCAGGTTGCCGATAATAATTAAAACTTTCTCGCGCACTCGGCACAGTTTGACTTGGCCTCGACGAAGCAACAGCACAGCCAATAGTTATCCCATGCGGATTACGGTCCTTGGCTAAGGGCTACAAGGGTTTCCCTCCTCCTACGGGATTTAAGACGGACTTAGCCCTTGTTCCGGTCGCTGACCACTTTGCCTCCCATTAACCATTAACGGATCTAACGAAAATAGGATTAGATCGCAGCAGCTAGGTCTTCGAGTTCGGTACGCACTAAAACTACTGGCGTACGTAGGTGGGCGTCGGGTTTCTTGTCCACAGCTTCATTGGCAGATTATCGAAGATTCTTGTCTCGTCTTATCGGGGATGCAAAGTCGTCTCTCCTCTGCCGATTATTTTCGTACGAACAGCGCATCAGCACTGAGTGAATCGGTTTTGCGATTTGTCTCATCTTGAAAATTATTCAGACAAAAATTCGTAAAATGTGTCAACAGATGTATCTTTATTTTTAATTCATGAATTTGCTATATAATTTTGTTCGAATTACATTAAAGCAAAAATAAAATAACAAAAGAATTCTTAATTATTATAGTTACAATATTATAAAATTTCGAAAAAAAAAATAAAAAGAATCTGATTACTTTTTGGTATTCCTCGACGTTCGAGATATTCACCTTGTGAAATGATAATAATATCACATGATAATAATATCACTCAAGTTTAATATATAAATTTAGTCATTAAAACTCCATTATAGTATCCCATAAAATAAAAAAAAACCATTGACATTGCAATTAAAAACCGCCAGAATGATTTCCATTAAATCTTACGTCGACCGATCATGTAACCGATATCTCGTCGTACAGCATATCTCAACGCTAAAGTTCTCTTCGCCCGAACTCTCGTGCGGAGAGATATGCCGAAGAGCGTTTTCGCGTTTCGAGATAATCCCATTCTCGCCCTCTCCCTCAGGGATAGATCCTACGGGATATCCAAAGGAATTATTGCGCACTCGAGTTACATGCGAACAAGAACTTCAAACTTTATCAATCCAAGAACTGAATTGATATTAGACTGATAACAATAATGAACGTTTAATGAAACAAGCTAGTCTTTTGAACATTTTGACATAAAAACTTCGTGATTTATTTTTGAAGGATTAGATCAGAATAAAAACAATGTAACTACATAAAATAATTCTTTCAAAAAAAGTCAACGCTCTTGACCCTTTTCCTACATTTTTTTGCATTTATAAGGCAGGTTAGTTTCAAGCTAAATCAGCCGGCAGAAGATCCACGAAAAAAAAATGCACGAATGGCAACTA
>Ga0157364_1001019_pt1 | contig 22519 bp, 14 predicted proteins | sample AttsexASBM2_FD_111476 | JGI IMG/M metagenome (GOLD analysis project Ga0157364, IMG submission 111476) | Fungus gardens microbial communities from leaf cutter ant in Ribeirão Preto, State of São Paulo, Brazil - Atta sexdens ASBM2 | ecosystem: Host-associated > Fungi > Mycelium > Unclassified ...
TGTTATTGCTTTTGTATATCCTGCACATATGTGCAAATAGCCCTCATTTGGGGCTTTCCAATGCAACTTATTTTGTAAAAATCAGTCTACTGGTTGTGAAGATACAAGCTGAATAAAGTTTGTGATAATATCTCTCTTCTAGTTTATACACTACTTTTGATATAGATCAATCTGGTTTTACTCCATATTGGAGAAGTAATATTACTGATCATAGAGCTCCTTATGATCTTCATAGAGCTCCAGACTTGATTTCTGAGGACTTTAGTATGCATAGAGTAGTTATCTATCTTCTCTAATCCTTAGATAGATCTAGTACTAGTATTTAAGACATATAAATACTCTGTAATTTCTTAGCTTGAAAATCACCTAGTGTAGTGTACTATTCTGAGTGCCCATGCTTGGAAGTTTGACTTTCATAATAGTTCATTTTCTATTATAATATAAAGAGGCACAGCATATCTATTGAAGCCAAGATCACTCTAGATTCATATCTACAGATGTTAGATAATATTTCCATACTCTTATGATGTTTTCTGGAATTTTCTCATAGATGGTTTCTTTTTCCAGACATATTCCTTTCCTGATATATACTTAGTATATAAACTAGTGTTATAGGACGCTGGAACACTAACAATTTTTCTTTTTCTTTTCTTTTCTTTTTCTTTTGGATGATAAAGAAGGCATGTGACACCACAGTCACATGACATGTCACATGATGTGATGTCATAGGCCTAGAACATAGTAGAAGAATCTAGAAGATGATATCAGGGCACATGTATACAATATGGTAGCCTTGAGTAAGAAATAAGACAGACATTATGGGATGCTTTGAACATAAACAATTTTATTTTATTTTATTTTGAAGGACAATGAAGAGGCACGTGACAAGGAAGTCACATGACAGGTCACATGATGTGACATCATAGGCCCAGAACATGGAGGAAGGATCTGGAAAATGATGTCAGGGCACCTGGAGTACATATGGTGGCCTTGAGTAAGACATGAGACAGGAATGAGGATAGAGCATGGACATGAGGGCAGGGTTATTTATTAGTAGCACGGACCAAGAGACTTTTGTATAAATAGGACACTAATTAAGAAGAGGCTCCTTGTCGAGTTTTCTTGTGAAATCCCCACTAGATATCTGCCTTAAGAGATTTGCTCGTTGTGTGATCGTTGGACTTTGTGTCTAGTGGTTGCCACAACAGCAGACATGAGGATGTAGCATAGACCATGCATGCTCTGTATATATAGGACTCTAATTTAGCAGAGACTCCTTGTCGAGTTCTCTTGTGAACTTCCCACTTGATATCCATCTTAAGAGATTTGCTACCTTGTGCTGCTATTGGACTTTATATCTAGTAGTTGCCACAACAACTAGTGGTTTTGTCAGGCATGATTCATACCAGGAGGTAAAAGCTTATGGAGTTGGCTCAGAAATATATAAAGTATGTAAACTCTATGAAATAAGCTCAGTGATACAGACTTGTTAGAATAATCTTAGCTTTACCTTATATACTATATCATCTATCTGCTATATAGTCACAACTTCAGATGAATAGATAAAGTCCAAGATAGAAGTGAGTACTGATTTGGTGTGTTGCTATTGGATACTGGGAATCAAGTTCAATAAAGGTTATTTTTGTTGATTATCAGACTAGCAAATTATAGTATAACTACTAGTCTTATATATAAGTTGAATATATAGAAGATATTTGGGGTTTCAGTATATTGTCCCAAGTAGAAGCTTCAGTAGTGAGATACTGATGGTAAGATAGGAGAACCCTGCCATGGAAGACTGAGTTTGATAAAACTATTTCTGTTATAAAAGATTAGATATCTGGTAGATTATTATACTATTATTGTGGGAACATATTGCAAAAATGATGGCCATCATGGAAGACAGGCTTATGTAATGGATGTTGAGAGACAGTATCACCATAGGGATGTATCTTCTAAATAGGTGGATGTTATGACTCAAAGATCTTAGAACTGATCAATGAATAGAACCTTATATTAGGGTTAACATAAGAGAACTCAATAGAGTTCTTAGTATAATGTATCTACCTTTATATACTAACTACTAATGGTCCATGCTCAACCATTTCTAGTCTGCCCTAAAGACTATGTATCAGCCATGAGGTCAATATATATTGTATACATTATATAATATTATTGTTCTTGAATCTTCTACTATGTTCCATGTGACTGTTACTGTGACTATGTCATCTGATGTGACTTATATGTGACAGTATGATCATGATGTCACTCTAACCCTATTCCTAGATCCCAAAAATAAAAATAAAGCAAAAATAAAATAAAAATAAGAAAGAAAATAAAATAAAATAAAGTTTATCATTCATAATTCTGACAGTAAGCTTCATTCTGAAAATCAACTAAAACTATCACCAAATTTTGATGTTAGTAACAATATGCCTTCTATCTTTTAATAAACTTAGCTATCCTCATATTTCTAAGTATCTTATCTGAAATATAAAACTAGTATGAGTTATAGAGATGCTGATGCTGAAGATTATTCTGACTTTTATATTCTATATACTTGAATAATACTTCCTAACCTACTTTTACACTTTTGATAGGCTGTTATTAGATCTCAGATAACAAGATGTAAACTATGTTTAATAATTAGCTATCTTCCATTATATTAGTACTTTTATATATTATAATCTTAAGACTTTAGAGTAGGTCAAGGAAAAAAACCTTGTATAAGAGTTATACAAGAGAACTCAATAAAATTCCAAGTACAAAGTGTTTATCTTATATATGTTAGACTACTAGTCTATGCTATAGTAATCTTAGCCTACTCTTGAGGATATATATATTACATACCATTGACATATGAGATAACATTATTATTCTGGAACCTTCTATACTCTTCTGTGATATGTGATTGTGTTAAACCCTAACCCTAAGTTCAAAATAAGAAATAAAAATAGAAAAGTATTGTAGCTACCACTAACTGTTAGGAGTACAATATGAAATATATATATAGTACTAGCCAGATGTCAAAGCTAAGCTTAATATTGTGTACTTTTAGCACAACTGGTTCAGTGGCTGGTCTGTTCCTAACATAACTGTTATAGTATGCTTAGATGCTAATATTTTTCTTTTCTTTTATTTATTTTTCTTAATTTAATATTTTTTCTTTTGATTTTTCTTTTTTTTAAATTTTGTTTTGATGATGAAGAGTTATATGACTGCTATCACATGACATGTCACATGATGTGAGATCATAAGCCTAGACTCTGGGAGAAAGGACTAGAAGAATGATATTAGAATACATATATATGGTATGGTATTCTTATGGAAGACATGAGATTAATATATGGTAGAAGCATGGACTATACATGGACATTAGGGTAGGGCTATTTATTGTTAGCATGGATCATGAGAACTTTGTATAAATAATATAAGAATACAATAGAAACTTCTTGTCAGGTTTTCTTGTAATTTCCATAATGATATCCTATTAAGAGATTTACTTCTTGTGTTGCTATTGGTGTTTATTACAAGTGGTTGCCACAACACTAACCAAGACAATCAATAGTGCACTCAGATTACTTAGTATCTTATAAATGAGAATCTTATAGAAATTACAAGAGAACCTGACAAGGAGTCCCTAATGTATTGCTATTTTATTTGTACAAATGTTTCATAATCTGTGTTAATGGTAAATACTCCTATCCTAAAGTCCATGCATTAGCTATGAGTGTATAGTGTATATACTATGAGGTGAACATATTATTAACATATATCTTGATATTATTCTTCTAGCCTCTTCTCTCAGATTCTAGGCTTATGACATTATGTCATGTGATGCATCATGTGACCATGGTATTCATTGTCCAAAAAATAAAAATAAAAATAAAATAAAATAAAAAGTAGAAAAAGTTAGATCTATCATCTTTAATTCTGATATTACTCTTTCTTCAAGATTTCTTCTTTAGAAAAACTAGCTTTTTTTTTGCTGGTTTCTCTTTAACTTGCTTGAATATTCTTCCTCAAACTTCCCATCATCCCATCCATACAACATCTTTGCCATATGCTTTCCTGGTAATTCTTCTCTTCTGAAATCTTGTTTTTTTGCTATATCTAACTTTTCTTGTCATCTTACTTCTGTATTTAGTCTCCTTTCAAACTCTGCTACTACTTTCTTTGCATTTTCCAAGTTTTCCTCTCTTTCCAATGTATCATGCTCCATCATTGACAGAGATCAAGTAGAAAAGAGGTTATACTAGGGTACAACAAGAACTATATAATACTAGCTCTTAAATATATGCTAAAGAATTCAGAGAGGATGATATCAGTGTTAGGAGCATATAAAAGAGATAGAAACAAGAATATAATAGCAAAAAAGAATACATAAAATCCCCATAAAAATACACATGAATATAGAAAGGTATTATTAAAATAATTGTGAAAAGGAATGGATGAAGAACATTTGCTTGTGAACATGCTCTCTTGCTAACATACTCCTAAACAGTGAATCTTACACTGTATAACAAGTTCCTTTGGAAAATCTAGTAAATAAATTGGATAGCTCCTTGAGAGCCCATACAACACTATCTATCCTAGATAATATACTCCAAAGACATCCCTCAAGTCAAATCTTATGATTGAAGATAACAACTAATACTTACCTCACCAGGCTTTTCTAGGCTGCTAGAACTCTCTGAAACTTGCCCAAAAGTGATCAAAGGTACTAACAATACTTACTCAAGAAATAGTGATTAAACTAATCTCAAGTAGGTATATTTGGATAAGGGTTTTCTCTTTACTCCCATCTACTCTTGGCTTATGTATTAGTTTAAAAATACAAAGAATGTAACTAGAGAATGAAAGCCAAAACAATAATGAAGCTCTTTGAAGCCTTATAAGCACATGGCCATTTCTGTATCTGCAACCCAATTTCTACTTGCTAGGACTTAGTCTATTCTCCTTTTTTTGTTTCTATGGTCACTTCTTCTTATTCCTTCATTTTGGACTCTACCAGGCTCTGATCTAGTGTGTTCTTGCCTTATTCAATTATCTGAATGTTCATTACTTGGTAAAGCTCTCTTATAAGTGTATGCTCTTCATAGCTAGTTGTTCTCAAGTAGATGACATTTTTTTCTAGTATAGTTCTTTAAAGAACAGTATCATGACAGGTTTATGTTATCACCAAGTGGTTTCTGTACATATACAAGCTAGAGCAGCAAATAGCTAGGTATTTTACAATACTCTGCTAAGTCTGTTCTAGTAGGCTTCAAGTCTGAAGTTTAGTTTGTTTAACAGCTATCACACTGTCTCTCTGGTCAGTATCTGCTTGAGAGAGTCTGAGGTGTCATCTAGGAGTGTAAGATCTTCTCATTAATGCCTTCAAAGAGATCTTATATGCTTAAAAACCTTATGAGATTACTTGTTTTCATAGAAAAGCATTTTCTGGTGTAACACTGTAAACCCCTTCCATCACATGAAGTACTTCACTATTCTCCTCACTTTTTTTTTACTTAGTATTTTTTTGACTTCCTATTTCTCAACTCCTTCTATCTCTACTGGTTTTACTTCTTCTACCTTTTGTTTCCCCACTTGTTTCCTATATTATACTACTTGACTAACATTTACTACTGAATGAATCCTCATTGAAGTTGGCAACCATAATTTGCTTGTATTGGTAGAAACTACCTTTTGAATGATATATAGACCAATGTATCAATTCACTAGATTCCTTGCCAGTTGTTCTTTAAATACCAGAAGTCTTTTGTACTTAGCATTACCTTGTCACCTTTCTTTCATTCTTCAACTTCTTTCCTTCTCCTATCTGCTTGTTATTTTATCCCCTCCTGTGCTTTTCTTACTGCTGCCCCAGCCTTTTCTTGTATCTTCTTCATTCTTTCTGCAAACTCTATTGCTTTTTCTACTTTTCCTTTCCTTCTGATATCTGCTCCTATTCTTAACTCTCTATTATAATTTGCCATAAATGGAGACAATTTATTTGCTGAATGTGTCTTGTTGTTTATTCTAATTTTTGGTTCATTCTCTCCATCTGACTATCTGTTTGTGGATGGAATGATATTGACAGCTTTGTTTGAATGCCCAACATTCTATTCAACTCCTTTGTCAGTTCCACTGCAAACTGTAGTCTCCTATCTAACACCACACTCTCTGGCAATCCATGTAACTTTCATATGTTATCTCTGAACAATCTTACTAACCCTTTTGCTGATATTCCCTCTGTTGTTTCTACAAAATGTGTCAATCTTGGACAACCTATCACAGACTACTAGGATCACATCCTTCCCAGCTACTAATGGTAACTTAGAAATGAGGTCAACAATCAAGTGTATCTATGGCTTCTCTAGTATCTTACCTTCTCTGCCAGTGCCTCTATTCTATTCTTCATCCTCTAACACATATTATATCTGTCTATATATTTTTCTACATCTTTATTTATCTCTGGCTACCAATATTTTCTCATCACCAGCTCTATTGTCTTTTATCTTTCTCCATGTCTAGCTACTAGTATATTATGATGTAGCTGGATTATTTCTACTTTCAACTTATTGTTCTTTGATATATACACCTTTTCTTTCTTCAATACCAGATCTCCTTCTATCTACCATTCATCTCCTTGTAACACCTTAAATTCCACCCTCTTCATCTCTTTTACTACTTTTACTACTTTTTTTCCCCTTACCTCTAGCTTTTTTTTACTATATCTACTTCTAGTCCTTTAAATTACTACTTCTGATAATTTATGAATCCATTGTTCTTTAATTAGTATCTGATTGTTATTATCATTTTCTACTCCTACTTTCCAATCCAGTCTCCTACTAAGTCGATTTGCTTTTTCTATTTTTGTTTCTAGTATATGTTTTAAAGTAAAGTCAAATCTTGACAGGTAAAGTGCCCAACAGGCTTGTTTTCTGTTCAAATTCTGTGCCTTTATGAAATATTCTAAGTTCTTGTGATTTGCTCAAACTTTGAACTTGAACTTGGTATCTTCCAATAAATGCCTTTAGTTTTCTAACCCTTTTATGACTGCTAACATCTCCTTATTATGGATTACAATGCCCTTCAAGCATTTTTTCAATAAACATCCTTTGAACTCAGTTGAATTCTGGGACTGCCTAAGCAACAGCAAATAGTATCTTCACAGCTTGGTTGATAAAGAAACAAAATTTGATCTTACTCCATTAGATTCTAGTAAAATGTCATGGGACTTTGACAAGAAAAATAAATGTGATAGCATTGCTAGGAATTAGTGTATGAACTTCCAAGTATCTGACCTGAAGAGTATACACTTTCTTAATCTTCTAGATAACAATTTCAATCCCATTAAATATTTGTACATCAAAGAAAGACTGTGAATCAAATATTTTGGACATTTTAACTCTCTGTAAGTGAGAGCCATAAGAGCTATTACTAATTATACTCCAATAGGAGAATATTGCCTTTAATTCTTCCCTTGGAAGAAATTTAGCTGTCTATGTAGTACTCATCCAATTAAAACTAGACATCACATTCTACATGAGTGTTAGAGGTTCAATAAATATTGGAATCTGAGAAGAGATACTATTGGCCACTTTGTTGCTTTTCTAGAATCTAACCTAAATGCCTTTTTCTTTGGAGAAAGTGTTATATAGTATTGAAGTTGTAGTATTTCTGCTTTTCTTTTTTTTTTCTTTTTTTTTCTATTTCCCTGTAGTCTTGGTCTTATGTAATGTAACTACAAAGTAGTTGCCATAGTCTGCCATTGAGCTCTATATAATAAATTGTTGATTTTCTAAAAAAAAGTCCTGTATTATATGCTTTTTATTGTCTTTCTTTTCTATAAAAAATACAAATATTACTTGAGGTAACTTCAAGGGTCTGATATACCTTTTCCTTAATTGTTTTTTGATGAACTTGCACACCTCTCTCCTCTCTTTCCTTAATAATGGTTATACTTTCCTCTTCCTTGGTACAACCCCCTTTTTTATCTCTATCATATAATCTCATACTTTCTTTGTTAGCTTTCTTTTACTTGCTTTCTTTCTGAAGATATAAATCTACTTATGGAATCCTTAAGATACCAATTTCTTGGCCTCTTCTTCAGATTTCACTGCTATCTTCTTCTTATTCCAAATCTTCTACTCTTCTGTTACCTTCTTCACCTCTATTGTTCTCTCCTTTTTTGTTTTTTTATTCTTTTTTCTTTCTTTTTCCCTTTTTTGTTTCTTCTCTTCTCATTTATTTCCCTCCTCTTCTTTTTACATTCTTCCTTCTACTTCTTACTCTTCTCCACTTGTTGCTTATGCATTAGTCTTCAAAATTCAAAGAATGAAACTAGAGAATGAAACTCAAACTACAATGAAGCCTGCTAAGGCTTTGCAAGCATGTGGCTATTTCTTTATCTGTAACCTGATATCAATCCAATGATTAATCTTACCTTGCAAGAGTCTATTCCATGCTTCTTTTTTTACTTTTCATAGCCACTCCTCTCTATTCCTTTATCCTGGACTCTGTCAGCTTCCAATTTGATGAATACCTACCTTATTCAACTGTCTGAATGCATATAACTTAGTATAACTCTCTTGTGAATTCTCACAGCTCATAGCTAGTCACTCATGAGTGGTATTCCTTGTCTTTGGAGATCTCTCCTACTTGATATCTGGTTCAGTTAATGGTTACCATACTGCCTCTTAACTACTGTTTGCTCAAGAGGACTTGAAGCATCATCTAGAAATATAAGGTCTTCTTGCTAATGTTCTTAAAGAGGTCTTATATACTGAAAACCTTAGGATATTACATGTTTTTACAAGAAAGTGTTTTCTGGCATAACACTATGGGAACATATTTTCAGAATGGGTAGACTTGATATATGACACAAGCTCAGAATACAAGTCTGAGAGCAAGACTAGTATAAGCTTCTCTCTATTACCACTTTTTACATCTTCACCTCCAACACTACTACTAGTATTATCATCACCATCATTAATCAATTCCTTCTCTTTCTATAACAACATAAGTTAACTTAATGTCAACCAACTCTTAAAGCAGATGAGAGTACAGCAGAAGCAGATAATAGCCTTGCAGGTCATAATAGCAGAAAAAATCATAATAGCAGAAAAAAGAGGAGCAGGAGGAGGAGGAGGAGCAGGGTCCAATATAGAGATGGTCAATCCACCAATGTTCAATGGAGAAGCAAGTAGAGTAGGGGGATTTATTACAGTATGCAGGTTATATTTGAGAATGAGAATGAGAGGAGCAACAGTAGAGGAACAAATTCAATGGGTACTATTATATGTGTAGAGAGGATTAGCTAATGTTTGGAAGGAGAATTTGTTGGAAGATTTGGAATTAAGGGAATTAGAATTTGGGCTAGCAGAAGAATTTTTGTTAGAGTTAAAGAAGGAGTTTGATAGAGGAGATGAGAAGTCAGTCAAAGTAGTTGAACTTAAAAGAGTGGAACAAGAAAAAAGGATGATGGAAGAGTTTGTTCAAGAATTCAGAAGGGCAGCTAGAGAAAGTGGATGTGAAGAAAGAACATTAGTAGAGAAGCTCAAAAGAGAGATGAACAGAATGATTAGAAGGAAGTTGATGGAGACAGAAAGACCTCCCACTAGTATTGAGCAGTAGTATAAATATGCCACTAATTTAGATAGACATTGGAGAGAGAGTCAAAGAGAAGAAGAAAAATTGAGGGAAAGAAAAGAAAGTGGAAATCAGGAACAGAGGCAAGGAGGAATGGGAAACAATCAAGGAGGGTTTAGACTATGACTATCTTTATCCTAGGTTTGGCCTAGGAGACAAGAAATACAGCAAGGACTAGCAGGGCCTACTCCAATGGAAGGAGTAGAAAGAACAAATACAATAGTGGTCAAAAACCCTCTACAAGGGCAAGGAGAAAAAGGAGGAGAAATGAGAAGATACCCTTATATAATGAATGTAGATAGAGAAATAAATTATTATACCTATGGGGAATTTGGCCATTTAGCAAGAAATTGTAGAAGTTAGAATATAATGGGCCAATAGAGAAGAATTGAGTATAGGGACAATTTAAAAAAGGTGTAATTCTGGAGATTACTACTTAATATTCAGTTCTAGCCTTCTGGTATAAGCTCATTGTCAGACAATATTTTCTCCCTATTCTTGTCTGTTAATATTATTTATATAATTACTTAAACAATTATAGTTTTTCCTGTGATGCTTTCTTACTCTTACATTAAGCATTACAGCCTTAACCACTTAGTGTTTTGTATTTGAGTTAAGTGAAGTCTATCCAGACTTACAAGAGAAGGAAAATCTAGTAGTCCTTGACTAGACTCTTACAATAAGTTCTATATACTAGCTAATTGTGTAAGACAAGCTGGTATTTCAGATTGAGAGGAATTTAAGAAAGATAGAAAAATAATTTTAAGTGAAGAAAAGATGAAGAAGGAAAAGAAAGAGAAAAAAAGAAAAAAAAGAGGAGTGAAAGTAAGGAAAATAGAGGAAGAAGGGTTACTAAGAGAGGTGACAGTAAAGATTGGGCTGGATAGGATAGATATGCAGAAGGGAAACACTGTGGAAGTGTTGTTGAATAGTAAAGCAATAGATTTAGTAATGAGTTTGGAATTTGTAAGAAGGAAGAGGTTTAAATTGAAAAAGATTGAAAGACCTATTTATGTAAGAAATGTAGATGGAATGTTTAATAAGGAGGAACTGATAGAACATACTGTAGAGGTAAACATTTATTATCAAGGACATAGAGAGAGAATGGAGATAGATATGATTGAAGGTCAGAAGTGGAATATAATCTTGCAGAATACTATGGCTTGCCTGTTACAATTCTGAGATCAATTATAAAACTGAGAAGGTAAAAATGACAAGATGTTCAGACAAATGTAGAAAGAAGTGAAGACTAAAACAAGAAAAATCAGAGTGGCAAAAATAAAAGGAAGAAGAAGTAAAAAAGTATAAGGGGAGAAAAAAGAGGAAAAGAAACAAAAGAAGAAAAAGCAGAAAATAGGGAAGATGATGGAAATAAATAAAGTGGCAGAAGAGTAGAAAATTTGTGATGATGAGGAAGAAGCAGTAAGATTGGAGGAAGAAACAAAGAAGTTGGTACCAGAGCAATTCCACAAGTGGATCAAGGTCTTTAGGAAGAAATAGGAAAAATTTATCTCTTGTTCAGAAAAGAGAGAGAGAAAGTAAGAGAGTTTATTCAAGAATAGATGAAAAAAGAATATATTCAACTATCAAAATCACCATAGACTACACTGGTATCCTTTGTAGGAAAGAAGGATGAGAAGAAGAGAATAGTATAAGACTATTAGTATTATATCAGAAAATACTTTTCCATGAAAATAAGTAATCTCATAAGATTTTTAAGCATACAAGACCTCATTGAAGGCATTAGTGAGAAGATCTTATGCTTCTAGATGATATTTCAGGCTTTCTTAAGCAAATACTAACTAGAGAGATAATATAGTAGCCAGACTTCAGACTTGAAGCCTATTAGAACAGACTTAGCAGAGTATTGTGAAATATCTAGCTATCTACTGCTCCAAATTGTATGTGCACATAGGCCACTTAGTAATAACATAAACATGACATAATACTGTTCTCTAGAAAACTATAAAGAAAACAATGTTATCTAATTGCTAAAGAAAGAGGAACACTGGAACTATACTAGAAAGTGATGTCATCTACTCAAGAAAGACTAGCTACAAGGAATGGGCACTTGAGAGCACAATCAACATAGCCACAAATATTTGAATAGTAGAATAATACAGGAATATAACTAATTGGATGCCAGAAGAGTCAGGAATGTATTCTCAAGTAGAAGCAACTGCTAGAAATGCTGGAAAAGGAAAATATTAGCATTCATGAGTAGAAAAAGCTAATTTTGGGTTTTAAATGGAGAGATAACTATGTACTTTCAAGACTTCAGAGAGCTTTATTATTGTTTTGGTTTTCATTCTCTAGTTTTATTTTTTGTATTTTTAGACTAATATATAAGCTATGAGTAGAGAAGAGTAAGAAAGAAGAAAACTCATCTAAAAGTAATAACAGATACTAACAATGTTCACTTGATAAAGAAAAGTTTAACTACTCTTGAGCGGAAGTTTTCAGATAGAGGTTTTCAAGAGTTCTAGCAGTCTAGGAAAGGCTGGTGAGATAAGTATTACAGTGTTGTTGGAGGCTCTTAAGGAGCTTTGCAATATATTTACTAGATTTTCTAAAGAAACTTGTTACACAGTGTAAGATTTACTGTTTAGGAGTGTGCTAGCAAGAGAATGTGTTTACAAGCAGATGTTCTTCATTCATCCTTTTTTAAAGTCACTCTAATAATACCTTTCTGTATTTACAAGTACTCTTATAGAGTTTTTATATGTTCTTTTCTGCTATTATATTCTTGTTTTTATCTCTTATATATGTTTCTGATACTGATATTGTCCTCTCTGAATTCTCTAGTATACAGTTAAGGGCTAGTGCTGCATAGTTCTTGTTGCACTCTAGCATAATCTCTTTTCTGCTTGATTTCTGTCTTCAGTATCTTAATGAGTGGACAGTGAAGAACAATTATCCACTGCCACTTATTTTAGACATTATTGAGAATATTGGAACCAAAAATGTATTTACAAAGTTGGATTTAAGATGGTGATATAATAATGTGAGAATTAAGAAAGGAGATAAGTAGAAAGCATTCTTTACAACACCAGAAGGGTCATTTGAACCTACAGTTATGTTTTTTGGTTTAACAAATTCTCCAGCAATGTTCCAGGCCATAATGAATAAGTTATTGAGAGACCTGATCAATACTAGGAAAGTAGAGAGTTTTATTGATGATGTGATAGTAAGAACAGAAAGTGAGGAGAGGCATGATGAACTAGTAGAAGAAATACTAAGGAGGATAGAAGAAAATGTTTTGTATGTAAAACCAGAGAAGTGTAAATAGAAGGTTAGAGAGGTAGACTTCTTAGGAGTGGTAATAGGGCTAGATGAAATAAAGATGGAGAAAGAAAAAGTGAAGACAGTATTGGATTAGCCAGTACCTAAGTCAGTCAAGGATATACAAAGATTCTTGGAACTGGAAAATTATTATAAGAGATTTGTGAAGGATTTTGCAAAGATAGCAAGGCCATTACATGATTTGACAAAGAAAGAACAAAAGTGGGAGTGGGAAATAAGGGAAGAAAAGTCATTTGAGGTGTTGAAGAAAAGATTCACTACAAAACCAATTCTGGTGGCTCTGAATCTAGATAAGAAGATGAGAATAGAGATAGATGCATCAGATTATGTGACAGGAGGAGTATTGTTAATAGAATGTGTAGATGGAAGATGGAGACTAGTGACTTATCTTTCCAAATCATTAAATGAAATGAACAAAATTACAAAATCCACAATAAAGAAATATTAGTAGTAATTAGGGAATTGGAGGTGTGGAGGTATTTTTTAGAAGACACTAAGTTCAATTTTGAGGTCTGGACAAACCATAAAAATTTGGAATATTTTATGAAAGTACAGAAGTTGAATTAGAGACAGGCTAGATAGGCCTTATACTTGTCTAGATTTAATTTCAATTTGAAGTATATACCAGGAGTTAGAGTGAGAAAAGCAAATAGATTGAGTAAGAGACAAGATTTGAAAGTGGGAATAGAAAATAATAATGAGAATCAAAAACTGATAAAGGAGAAATAGACTAGAGAAATGATAGAAGTAGTGGTTGAGAGACCAGATATGATGTTGGTAGAAAAAATAAAAAGAACAAGAGAGAAAGATGAAAAGATAGTAAGTATCACAAACTAAGTTGCTCTGGAAAGCCCCAGATAAGAGCTATCTGCACATATGTGAGATGTATAAAAACAATAATAAACAACCAAGATATCAGGCCATCAGTAACTGCAAAAGCTTTGTTGGCTAATATCTTATGAATAGCTGGACTGATTCACACAATTGAACTTGCATTAGAAAGCACTCATCAAATGGTTTCTAATGATATATGATCTATCATATAAAGATCAGTATTTATAAAGATACAAGTATATCAATATAGTAACATAATGTTATTTTCTAAAATTAGCCTAACATCTGCTATGACAGATGACAGCCTTACCAGGTATGAGTTTTGATTATGTAATGGAAACAGCTTGTGCACAGACTATTACTATTTTGTATAAATAATTCTAGATCTGAGAATTAAATCTTAGGCTTATTAAGTTATCTAAGCTTAAGTATCACAATCAGTGAGTAGCTCATTTTATGATAGTAAGAGTAGTAGAAGAAATGAAGAAAGTGGGGATGAGAGTGTTGAGAGACAATAAGTAAAAAACTGAAGGAGACTTAGTGTTAAAAGAAGGGAAAGTGTATATATCAAAGGATGAGAAGTTGAGGTTAGAAGTTATTCAGTTATACTATGATATACTAGTAGCTAGATATAGAGGTAAATCAAAGACAACAGAGTTAGTGACAAAGAATTACTAATGGCCAGAAGTAATAAGGGATGTTGGAAAATATGTTGATGGATGTAACTTATGTCAGAGAATAAAGAACAGAATAGAGGTACTAGTAGAGAATTTAATAACAAATAAAGTACCAGAGAAGTTATAGACACATTTAATGGTGGACTTTATCACAAAGTTACCATTGGTGACAGGGAAGGATGTAATTCTAGTTATATGTGATAAATTGTCAAAAATGACATATTTTATAGTAATTATAGAAGAAACATTGGCAGAAAGTTTGGCAAGATTGTTTAGGAATAATATATAGAAGTTGTATAGGTTGCCAGAAAATGTAATATTGGACAGAGGGACACAGTTTGTAGTAAAGTTAACAAAAGAATTGAACAAGATGTTAGAGATAAAGATGAGACTGTTGATAGTATTCTACCTATAGATGGATAGACAAATGAAATGAATGAACAAATAATGTTAATAGATTACAATAGTCAATATATGAGTGATAGATAGAATAAACTCATCTTAGTTAGGCCTAAAGTCTAACACAAGAATTTAAACTTCAGCATACAAGAAGAAGAGGAAAATTTACTAAAGGAAAAACTTTCTGCTTATATTCATCTTGTTATGAACTAATGCTCAAAGTGTTTAAGCGATAGAACCACTCTTGTATTGAATAACACAAGAGAACTCGATAGAGTTCCTAGTACAAAGTAGTCTACCTTATATACTACTACTCATGGTCCGTGCTCACTGCTGTGCACCCTACCCTAATGACTATGTATATGACATGAGGCCAACATGTGTTGTCCATATTGTATGACGTCACTTTATTCCAGAACCTTCTACTCCATTCTCCCAAGTCTCATGATCAGTCTTGTGACTGATGTGACAGAGTGACTGATAAACCCTAACCCGAGTTTGTTCTAAAAATAGAAAATAAAATAAGAGAAAAAGAAAAGAAAAATAAAGTGAAAAGAGAAAATAAAAAATGAAGTCCACTGTCAACGATCTTGACATATCTGTTAATCATATCTAGCCACATATACTAATTTACATTAGTAGGTCCAAGTTTGTGTTTACTCAAAGACTGATGTAAACCTTATATAAGATTTCTCTTTTAATCTATCTCTGAGTCTTAAGTTATAAAAATTTGTATACTATTATTCTACTGATCAGCTTAGTATTGTTCTACTATATTACAATGAATAGTAGAGTATTTAGAATATTAACCATTTTTGGGAAACCTTATTTTATTCTTTTAGATTTTTCTAAAGATGAGTAGTATTTAGTTATTAGTTGCTACGATATAATCTTAGGTTTTTCTAAAGATTGCAAACTCTATATAATCTCATAGACTTGCTTAGTTGTCCTAACATACACTATAAGAACAACATATATTATTATGAGTCATTTGACATTCTTGTTCTACTACCTTCTTTATCATTAAAATAAAATTAAAATAAGATAAAAATAAACTATAAGGGTTCAGAGTATATTATAATACACTGTATATTCCAATACTCTTCTTATTTATCATATTGATGTTTATATTCTTCTTTATATGCCATATAATATTCTGGGCCACACTCTAGAGAACTTAAAATATATCTTATCAGAGCTCCATTCAGTTCTCCCATTTACATCAGATAAAAAGAGATATTAGAGAGAGTATTTTTTCTGAATCTATAGCAAATAGCTGATATTATATGATATACTATTCTTTGTTCATATATATTAGACTAGTAAAAATTTTTGAGACTATTACCCAAAAGATTATTAGGTTTTTCAATATCTATTTTCATTCACTGACATTTTTTTTCCTCTCTAATTATCTGAAGAAAAACAAGTTCTGGAGAATAGTACTATTCCTAACACAATTTAAATAGGTGTTCCTAAGTATATTAAAAAAATCTGGGATTTTCTTATCTACTATGAGTGCTCTGAACTTAATAATTCAAGTGATCAATCCAAAGCTCACAGTATGATGATTTGATATAAATTCTAAGTTAGAAAGAGCAAAAATATAATTCCTAATATCTTATGATACTTGGAAATCATTTATTACTCAATATCTAGAAACTCAACTTTAAAATAATAGATAATGTTAGAGTAGCTACTGGATTATAAATGAAATCAATATACTATTAAAAAGCTTGATCTCATAGATTTTATGTCAATCATATATAGAGAGATACTGAATTTTGTATCTAGGCAACTATATTATGGATGGATTTTTTTGCATTTATTAAATAAGACAACCATAGACTTACCAGAGTGGTTTTCCATCTTGTTTTCCATCTTGTTCAAAGATGTTGTAGCAACCACTCGCTGGAATGGCACTCGTAGTTTGCTTACTTCAGCAAAGCTCTCAGTTGGCTATCTAGTAGTGGGGATTACAAGAGAGCTTGACAAGAAGCCCTCGCCGCATTCATTTACTATATATATACATGGCTCCTTGTAACGACCTTAAGCTAGAGCTCAGGTTGCAACTAAGGCAAAGTCTTGAGAGGAGTTAAGGGAATATATAGCAAGTGGTAAAGCGTACAGATACAGGTATCTAGCTACGCTATATATACAAGTAAGAAGAGAAACAGCAAGGTATACATGAGTACAAGAACATGACGAAGAGAGAAGAAAATAGTGAGGACTAAGTCAGGCTATAGCACCTACTACATGAGACGCTGACTGATACTACTTCAGCGCAGCTGATCATTGACATCATACCCTTTACCCTTGTCTATGCTACATCCTCAAGGTCTCTGTCGTAACACTCCTGGTCCATGCTACAACAATATCTATCTGGCCCTTAAGTCCATGCCACTACCTCATGTTCTATTACTCATCCACATGTGTTTTCCTTAAGGCCACCATGCTTCCTACATGTGCCCTGACATCATACTCTTAATCTCCACTGTACATGTGCACACCATGTGTACACCATGAGGAACTCTTGTCCCTTGACATCATCCCTAACCCTAACTCTTCTCTAGACTCCTCTCAATCCTTCTAGACTGTTAGTCCTTTCAGACCGTTCTAGACTTTGTCACATGACTTCCAGGTCACATGCCTATCTCCTATCTCTCTTCCATTGTAGACTAATAATTATAATACTTAACCCTAACCCTAGTCCAAGTCTGTCCACACTCTCATCTTATAACAAAAGATGTGATAAGAATATAATACCAGACTATACAAAGAGACAAGTATTTATATAGTTTTTATATATTATTAACTTCAGAAGAATTCTCTCTATTATTATAACTTAAAACTTAGAGTTAAGTCAGGTGAAGAATCTTATATTGAATTAACATAAGAGAACTCAATAAAGTTCCAAGTACAATGTATATACCTTTATATATGCTAAGCTAGTGGTTTATACTACACAAATTCTAACCTATTCTAAAGGCTATGTATATTACATACCACTGACATGTAATATAATATCATTATTCTAGGACCTTTTATGTTCTTCTATGTAATATATGATTGTGATTGACTTGTGATAGCCATTATACCTTGTCATGGAGGTGTGTGACAATTGTGATATCACACTATAACCCCAACCATCAGTTCAAAATAAATAAAAATAAAAATGAGAAAAAGTAAAAATAAAAACAAAGTCCACTATCTTCAATTTTGACACTTTATAGAGAAGTTGATATGTACTGTCTTATTAGTTAATACATCCTGTTAGAATAAGATAATAACTATACTAGAAATCAAACCTAGAACTAACTATATTTGCATTGGCAGCTCTAATCACTGAGTTTATATAGTCTAGATATTAAAGAAGCTAGAAGATACCAACCAAGAATGGAGATAATACCCACTAATTATAAGAACACTGTAGTATATATAAATATGAAAATATTGCTCCTAGCCTATTAGGTAACTTGACCAGTTCTTTATCAGAAGTTAGTACCAGAATAATTTCACAAGTAAATCAAGGTCTTCAAAAAGAAAGCAAGTAAAAGAATGCTAATTAAAAAGGTATGGGACTATATAATAGGTCTGAAGAAAGAGTTTATACCAAGGAAGAGGAAAATCTATTTCTTGTCTAAAAAAGAATGTGTGAGTATGAGTGAGTTTATTTAGGAACAGACAAGAAAGTAATATATTTAGCTATCTGAGTTATTATAAATAGTACATGTATTTTTTGTAGGAAAAAAAGATGGAAAGAAGATTTGGAGGTATGTACAGATACTTTTTGGAAAAAATTGACTAGTCACATGGTTGCAATAAGGTAAAAATATAATATGTATTTATAGAAATAAAAGTAATACACTTTCATCATATCTAGTCAATCATTAGATACAGCTCTAATACCAGACTGTAGCTTGCAACCATTCTTAGGCAAGTATGTAAAGAATATAATTGAGAAGACATCTTCTTAGTGTGAGTAGTTGTATATCCATTCTTTTCAACATCAAAGAATGACTGGTGGAGAAGAAAAATAGGGTATATGCTAGCTCAAAATTACATGATATGTAGTATCTGTCTAATCATTGACAGAATATTTGACAAAGCCTTTAGTGATCATTCTGTTTGGCATATTACAGTGAAAGATCTCTTGGTCCAAGTAAGTGTCTTGTATCAGTTATTCAAGAGCTTTATTATCTAGTTCAGAGTGTAGAGTATTGTAAAGCATTCTGCTTAGTAATCATATGACCCATAATCAGTAGTTCTAATTAGGTAGTTGATGTAAAATTTTCATATAAATTGAACTCCTACCAATACTAGTCTAGTCATATTCTATTATTACTTACTCTCTCTTAGCTTTCTATTAAAGTATACACCATAAGTAAGTGGTTGCTAGTTGTCTACACTGCATCATACTGTTGTGTATTTTGTTTCTTCCAATAGGTTATGGACTCTGATTGCCTTGATCTTTAGTTAGCACTTTTTTAGGCTGATTTCTATTGATGAGAAGGACTTAACCAACTCTATTAGTAAGCTGATATCTTGTCACTTCTAGGCCTATTATAGATTGAGCTGATTCTGAATAACTCCATACCTATAGGATCCCCTTGTATATTACATATGCTAATGGCTCATCACTGGTTGGATTGAACATTTGTGCTCTAGCTAGCTGTATTTACTTCCTAATTCACACTGATTATCTTTATTGACAGCAATGGCTAATTTTGTTGCTACTCTTCCTAAGCTTATTGCTTCTACTAACTACACCTTCTAAGAAATCTATATTAAATTAACTCTTGCTCTTATCATTTACCTTAGGGCTGTCTTTACTGCTAAAGATATGCTGAATGCTTTGGTACTATCTTAGACTACTAATGTGGATGAGGTAACTAGAAGGAAATTTCTAGGCTCTTAAGCTTTGGCTTCTCTTAATTCTACTTTGCTAGATAACTTGTCAATATATGACCAGCCTAATGCTAAGGCTCTTTGGGCTTATTTATAGACTCTTATAGGAATACCTGGTCTAATGTCAGTCTTTGCTGGCTGCTAGAGAACAGTTATGTTTCAAATTCCCAGTAATCATGACTTTACTCTTCAGATTGCTAAGCTTTATATATGACTCCATAAGAATAACTGAAATATACCTCTTTTCTTACAGATTGATGATTTACTAAACTCCTTGACTTAGTCTATTCAATCTATGCAAGCTATTCTTAAATATGATAATGCAATCCCATATACTAATATAATGGCTGTAATAGAAGACTTTGTAGTCTCAAAGGAAATTAATTATGTATGCATGGCTTCAAGTCAAAACAGATTTGTTCTGCCTAACTTGTCTATTGTTATAAATCTCTCTAAATGTGAAAAAGCACTGTGTTTCTTGTGTAAGGATAAAAAAGCACCTCATAGTAGCTTTTATGAAGATAAATGGGTCTTGAATTCTAGTGTCTCTGCCTAATTTACTTCATTTGAGTCTGACTTTGTTAATATGACTCTAGGTAATTATAGTCAAGTTGAGACTGCAAACTCAAAAGCACTACTATTATAGTTGTTTCTAATACTGTTCTGATTGAACATGAAATCTTTTATCCTGACAAAGAAACTACTAAGATTGCTATATTAAAAATATAGATAGTATATTATATCCCTAGCATACAGATATGCTTTCTCTCTACTGGGCAAATTCTCCAGTCTGGATTCAGAGTAGAAGTGTTACAACCTTAGCTTGGAGCTCAGGTTGCACTTAGGCAAAGACTTGAGAATAAGAAAACAGGATTGTATAATTGGTAAAGCATAAGGATATAGGAGTACACTTATACTATATACAAAGTAATAATGAGGAAAAGGTCCATCATACACAAGGCAATCAAGTCATAAAACATAAGGATAGAGTAAGGACACTATATCTACTATATGAGGTGCTAACTGAGATTACTTTGGTATAGCCATGTTAAGATTGCAGAAAATGGACTTTGTTTCTTTTTATTTTCTTTCTCATTTTTATTTTCTTTTCAATTTATTTTTCATCTTTTCTATTTTTAGAACTCTGGGTTAGGGTTAGAAGTGATTGGTCACAACATTGATCATAGGATTGAGGAGAAGGAAGTAGAAGGTTCTGGAACAAAATAATATTATACAACATGGACACCATATGTTGGCCTCATGCTTTACACATGGTCATTTAGGGTAGGGTGTACAGTAGCTAGCACAGACCATCTGTAAGAGTATATAAGATAGACTACTTTGTAAAGAGCTCTCTATTGAGTTCTCTTGTGTTTACTCTAATACAAGAGTTTGTTCTTTTACCTAACTCTAAAGGTTTAAAGTTTATAACAAGCTGATCATATTGTCATTGCTCTGTATCCTAGTCCATACTGAATGCATGAGACATTTAATCATAACAAGAAGGCAATAAAAGTAGTTCTACTTTTTGTGATAAATCTAGTGATGCTGTCCTATTGGTTACTCCTAACCTTTGGGACAACATTTAGATTGTGAGGACCTATATTCTCAAATATAATATTTTTAATCCTGTGAGTCTTGCAACAAGACATCCAAACTTTAAGACTTTGTATTGTTGTTTTAAATACACTTCTGATGAGATTATGTGTCATATTCTTGACAATGTTGAAGATGCAAAGAAGATTTATTTCCTAACATAGAAATATATATGTTATGGTTTCACTTTTGGAAAGATATACCAATATAGTTTTTCTAAGAACTTTGTTCACTTCAGTAAGCCTCTAGAATTGATTCACCCAGATCTCCTTGAGTTCCTCACCTTGTCTTATTCAAAGTACAAGTAGGTAATTACATTCCTTGATAACTATTCCTCCTATTGTAACATTTCTTTTCTACACAAAAAGTCTAAAGCTACAAAAGCAATTAAGTCAATTTTCTGGATATGATCAAATACTACTTTCTATTCTGTGAAGAGGTTGCACATTGATAATAGGGAAGATTATATAATATCAGAATTACAATCCTTTTGTTATATGCCAAGTCCACCTATCTATAAAATATATCCTCACAGTAATACTGTCTTCTCAACATTAATAACCAGCCTGTCTTCCATAATAGTCATCCTTTTTGCAACATGTCTTTGCAATGATGATATAACAATCTAGGTATCCAGTCTTCCATGACTAGAATACTTCTATCTAACTCAGTCTTTCATAGTAGAGTTTTTCTACCTTACTTCTGTCAGTGTCTCATTACTCAAACCTCTGCTTAGAATGATAGGAGCTATACTACTGAAACCCCAAGTATCTTCTATATTTCTTACTTGTATATAAGACTAGTAGTCATACTATAATTTGCTAGTCTGATAATTGATAAAGATAAACTCTTATTGAACTTTATTTTATTATTGTTTTTTATTTTATTTTTGATTTTGTCTTCTTTTTATTTTAGGATTAGAGTTTAAGCATGATGTCATAGTCACACTGTCACAAAATGTCACATGACATTTCACAGTAACAGTCATATAGTTATGATAGAATATATTAGAACATTCTAAAACAATAATATTATACAATATTGTTACAAACTTCATTCAGCTTGTATCTCCACAACCAGTAGACTGATTTTTACAAACTAAGTTGCACTGGAAAGCCCCAAATGAGGGCTATTTGCACATATATGCAGGATGTACAAAAGCAACAACA
>Ga0157364_1001020_pt1 | contig 22511 bp, 21 predicted proteins | sample AttsexASBM2_FD_111476 | JGI IMG/M metagenome (GOLD analysis project Ga0157364, IMG submission 111476) | Fungus gardens microbial communities from leaf cutter ant in Ribeirão Preto, State of São Paulo, Brazil - Atta sexdens ASBM2 | ecosystem: Host-associated > Fungi > Mycelium > Unclassified ...
GTGTGGACAGACTTTGGCTAGGGTTAGGGTTAGCCGGACATAGATAAGTATTATAATTATTAGTTTACAATGGAAGAGAGATAGGAGATAGGCACGTAACCTGGAAGTCATGTGATAGAGTCTAGAGCGGTCTGGAAGGACTTAGGGTCTAGAAGGATCGAGAGAAGTCTAGATCAGAGTTAGGGTTAGGAGTGATGTCAAGGGACATGAGTTCATCATGGTGTACACATAGTATGCACATGTATAGCAGAGATTAAGAATATGATGTCAGGGCACATGTAGGAAGCATGGTGGCCTTAAGGAAAACATATGTGGATGAGTAATAGGACATGAGGACAATGCATGGACATAAGAGCAGGTAATTATTGTTGTAGCATGGACCAGGAGCCTGTAGTATATATAGAGGATTAATATAGCGAGGGCTCCTTGTCAAGTTCTCTTGTAATTCCCACTACTAGATAGCCAACTAAGAGCTTTGCTGAAGTAAGCAAACTACAAGTGCTGTTCTGGCGAGTGGTTGCTACAACAGAGATCATAAGAGAACTTGACAAGGAGTCTCTAATGTATTCCTATACTATTTATACAAAGTACTCATGGTCTGTGCTAACAATAAATAGCCCTACCCTAATGTACATGTGTAGTTCATGCTTTCATTATGCATCCACCTCATGTCTTCTATAATCTATAAGAACATTATACTATATATATATGCTCTGGTATCATTCTTCTAGTCCTTTTTTTCAGAGTCTAGGCCTATGACCTCACATCATGTGACCACAGTCACATGCCTCTTCATTGTCAAATAATAAAAGAAAAATTATTAAATTATTAAATCAAGGAAAATAGATGAAAAATGTTAATATCCAAGCATATCATAACAAGAAGTCAACAGAGTGATTAGCTAAAGCATTATAAAACTGGTGAAGTGTACTCCACAAGTTAGAGAGATCATTACAGGTTGGCCTTGAAAGCAAATAGCCTCTATTACAGGTAGCTTATATTGTTTAACCCAGCTCATAAGATTCCAGGGTCATTTGTTGGTAAATGCAATTTCAGCAACCTTATTGTTAAAAAAGCATCTTTTGGCCTATCTAGTTGTAGAGTAAAAGAAGAACTAGTCAGATCATTTCCCAGTTTATCTATAAGTTTCTAGTACAGTTTTGCACTTATTGTTCTACTACTTCTTAGAAAGCAAGTCAAGACCAACAATAGAGTCCAGAGCTGAAAAGTCAAGTTAAGAAAGCCTCTCACTTACAGAGAACAAAAAACTACTTCTTCTTCACTGTCTTGTTTAAAAACTTTCCTATGTACCTAGGTATTCTCTAGAGCAATAATGAGGTTAACTATGAGAGAAGTATAGTCTGAGGGTTATCTAAGATTAGGCTTAATGTGATGGGTGACTTGGGCACAGCTCATGCCTAAGAAAATAAGATTAATTACTAAGTTAGCATAACTACTGATATCTGAGTAGTGGGTAGGTGTTATGGTACACTTGGACACTAACATTTTTCTTTTACTTTTATCTATTTTTTTAATTTAATATTTTTTTTCTTTTGATTTTATTTGGACGATGAAGAGGTGTGTGACTGTGGTCACATGACATGTCACATGATATGAGGTTATAAGCCTAGACTTGGCAAGAGTGGGCTAGAAGAATGATGTCAGAATACATGTATACAGCATGGTATTCTTATGTTTACTATAAGGATAAGATATGAATAACGCATGGACTTTAGGACAAAGTTGAATAGTATTAGCACAGACTACCTGTAACTTATATAAATAGGGTAACAATTCAGCAGAGACTCCTTGTTAAGTTCTCTTGTGATCCTTACAACAATATCTATCTTTGAGATTTATTACTTGTGTCTCTATTAGTCTTTGTGACTAGTGGTTGTCATAACAGTAGAACTCAACTATCCTTTAGGGACTCTGCATCACACAGACTCCTATTCATTTTCTTTTACTCTCTTATTTATCTTTGATCGAGGAACATCATGTTCTTTAGTCAAGAAGATCTATAGCTAGGCTTTAGGCTTAAGAGGTATACTAGTCAGGCAGGGAAAGCTTGGCTACTATAGTCATTTGCATAGTAGCCCACTTATGTATATTGGTCATATCACCTTTTGTGGACATAGTAGATAATCATATTTTTGTAGAAGGCTTGTGCTGCTGGTTTCTTTGTAATCAGTCCACACAGAGCAATGACATTGTCTAGTAAGAAAACATCCAGTTTAGAGATTCCCTTCTTAGAGATATTAGCCAGTGTTTTTTAGAGCAGTAGTCAGTAAGGCAGTAGACAGGTAGTTAGTAGATAGTATGAGGTCAGGTGAGAAGAATACCAGCTAGTACTTACAGAGAAATTTGTGGAATATTTTTAAAGAGAGATAGTTTCTGCTGTTAAATGACATAACAGCAATGAACTAGAATATTGTAGATTTGAGTCAGCTGAATTTGAAGGAAATGATTAGAGAAATGGGAGAAAAAGAGGTGGTTAGAATGATGACATTAATATTAGAAAATAACAAAAAAATATTCAAGTTTCAGGTGATGATAAAGGAAAAGGAAAAAACAAGAAAATCAAAGAAGAAGAGAAAAAAGGGAGATGAGGAGGAGAGAGTACAATGAAAAGTGGGAGGAGGAGAAACAAAGAAGAAGAAAAGAGAAAAAGAATAGATAATGAATGGAGAAGAATGGAAGAAATGAGGATAAGAGAAGAGAGAAGAGCAGAGAAAGAGTGGAGACAACAAGAGATGTGAGACAAAAAGAGAGAAGAGAATAGACAGAGAGCAACAGAAGAAAGAAAGTGTTTTGTTTGTAGAGGTTTTGGGAATATTGTCCACTAATGTAGAAATATGGGAGAAGAGGGATTGGTACAGATGCTCTCAAATAGATTTGAGGTGTTGAGAGATAAAGTGATGTAAAGAGGAGAAGAAAGTGGAAGGGAAGCAGTGAAAGATAGAAAAGAAATTCTGAGGGAGGAAAGAGCTAAGAGGGGGGTAGAAGTACAAAAGACAGATATAGAAAAGAAGAAAGAAAGAGGGGAAAAGAAGGAGAAATTATTGAGAGAGGTGATGGTGAAGATTGGGTTGAAGCAGGAAGAAGAAGAAGAAATTGTAGTGGAGGTATTGTTGAATAGTAGAGCGATAGAGTTGATAATGAGTGAAGAATTTGTAAGGAAGCACAGATTTAGGAGGACAAAGCTAAAGAGGCCGATATATGTAAGAAATATGAATGGAATATTGAATTATGTAGGGCCAATAGTAGATACAGTAGAGGTAGAGATATTTTAAAGGACATAAGAAGAGAACATTGATAGATGTGATAGGAAGGTAGAAATGGGGAGTCATATTGAATATACCTTAGCTAGCATGCCATAACCTAGAAATAGATTGGAGAACAGGAGAAGTACAGATGACAAGATGTCCAGAAGAGTGTGGAAAGAAATAGAGAATAGGAAGACAGACAAAGCCAGGATAGTGGAAGCAGAAAGAGAAAGAGGAAAAGAAAGAAGATTTCAGAAAACCAACAACAGAGGAAGAGATGGCAATAGCAAAAATAGTGGAAGAAAAGGAAGAAGAGAGAGATGAGGAAGAAGATTTGATAAAGTTAAGAACAATGAAAGAGATGGTTCCAAGGCAGTTTCATAAGTATTTGAAGGTGTTTGAGAAAAAAGAGTCAGAAAGGATGCCAACAAGAAAGACTTGGGATCATGCTATAGATTTCAGAGAAGAATTTGTGCTAAAAAAGGAAAAGATATATTCATTGTTAAGAATAGAGAGAAAGAAAGTTCAGAAGTTTGTGAAGAATTGGCTAAGGAAGAGGTATATTAGGCCATCGAAGTCACTACAAACATCACCAGTGTTCTTTGTGCTGAAAAAAGATGGTAAGAAGAGGATGGTACAGAACTATTGATACCTGAACAGTTGGATGATTAAAAATAATTATCTATTGCCACTGACTTCAGATTTGATAGATAATATTGGGAAGAAGGTGTTTACGAAAATGGATTTACAGTAGGAGTACAATAATGTGAGAATTAAGGAAGAAGATGAGTGGAAAGCAGTATTTTCTATGCCAGAAGGGGCTTTTAAGCCAATGGTAATGTTCTTTGGGTTGACAAACTCACCAGCAACATTTCAGGTGATGATGAATGATTTGTTTAGAGATATGATAGAAACAGAGAAGGTAGTGGCATTTATAGATGGTGTGATAATAGCAACAGAAATAGAAGAGGGACATGATGAAATTATAAAAGAAGTATTGAGAATGATGGAAGAAAATGATTTGTTTGTAGAACCAGAGAAATATGTGTGGAGGGTTAGAGAAGTAGGGTTTTTAGGAGTAATAATAGGGCCAGATAGGGTAAGAATGGAAAAGGAAAAAGTGCAAGGAGTGGTAAATTGGCTAGTACCAAAGAGTGTGAAAGATGTGCAGAAGTTTTTGGGTTTAGCAAACTATTATAAATGGTTTGTCAAAGATTTTGCAAAGATAGCAAAGCCATTGCATGAGATGACAAGAAAAGAGATAAAGTAGAATTGGGAAGAAAAGCAGCAGAAAGTGTTTGAGGAGCTGAAGGAGAGGTTTATGACAGAACCAGTCTTGATAATACCAGACTTGGATAGAGAGATGAGAGTAGAGGTGGATGCGTCAGATTTTGCTATAGGTAGAGTGTTGTCGATAAAGTGTGAAGATGAGAAGTGGAGACTAATGGCTTATATTTCTAAATCATTGAATGAGACTGAAAGGAACTATGAAATTCATAATAAGGAGATGTTGGCTATTATCAGATGTTTAGAAGCATGGAGGCATTTCCTAGAAGGAGTCAAGGATCAGTTTGAAATATGGATGGATTATAAAAACTTGGAGTATTTCATGAAAACTCAGAAGTTAAATTGAAGACAGATTAGATGGGCCTTATATTTGTCAAGATTTGATTTTGCTTTAAAGCATGTAGCTTGCAAGAGTATGGGAAGAGTAGATAGTTTGAGTAGGAGAGCAGATTGGGCAGAAGGGATAGAGAGAGATAATGAGAATCAAGTGATGTTGAAAAAGAAATAGTTACAGATTAGAGTAATAGAAAAGGGACAGTTGTTGATTGAGGGAGCTGAGGAAGATATAATAGAGAAAATTAAAAAATCAGAAGTGAGAGATGATAAAGTGATAAAATCAGTAGAAAAAATAAAAAAAAGTGGGAGTGAAAGTATTGAGAAATGATAAGTAGCAGATAGAAGAAGGTTTAGTACTGAGAGAAGGAAAGATATATGTGCCAAAAGATGAGAAGTTGCAATTGGAGATTATTCAGCTTTATCATAATATGCCAATAGTAGAACATAGAGAACAGTAGAAGATGGTAGAACTGGTTACTAGGAACTATTGGTAGTTAGGAGTTACAAAGGAAGTAAAGCAATATATGGAAGAATATGATCAGTGTCAGAGGATGAAGAATAGAGTAGAGATGTCTGTGAGAAAATTAAGACCTAACAAAGTATCAGAAAAACTAGAAGTATATATCAGTGGATTTTATTACAAAGTTACCAGTGTCTAAAGGCTATGATTTAATTTTGGTCATATGTGATAGGTTTTCAAAAATGTCACACTTTGTGGTGACAACAGAAAAAATGACAGCAGAAGGGTTAGTGAGGTTGTTCAGAGATAACATGTGGAAGTTACATGGGTTGCTAGAGAGTGTGATTTCAGATAGAGAGCCCCAGTTTGTGGCAGGATTAACAAGAGAGTTGAATAAAATATTGGGGATAAAAACAAAGTTTTTTACAGCTTATTACCTACAGATAGATGGACAGACAGAGAGGATAAATTAAGAGTTGGAACAGTATCTAAGAATGTATGTCAATCATAAACAAAGCAATTAGTCAGAATAGTTGGCAATGACAGAGTCTGTATTTAATAACAAGGTACATACATCCACTAAGTCATTACCATTTAAGATCAACTATGGGAGAGAACTAAGGATGGGCTTTGATATTAGAAAAAAGGGAAAGAATGTAAAGGCAGAAGAGTTTGTAAAAGAGATGAAGGATAGACATAAGGAGGCAAAGGCAGTGTTAATAAAGTCATAGGAGGAGATGAAGAGACAGGCAGATAAGAATAGGAAAGAGACAGAAAAATATAGAGTGGGAGATAAGGTGTTGATTAGTATAAAAGATTTTCCAATGGAGTGGATGAAGAGATTGATGAGGAAGCTGATGGAGAAGTATATTGGACCCTATGTGGTCAAGAAGATAGTGTCAGAAAATGCAGTAGAGTTGGAGTTTCTGGCATCATTAAGAGTACATCTGGTGGTTAATGTAAAAAGAATAGTGAAGTATTGAGAGCAGATGGAGAGACAAAAGAAGATCCTACCTCCTCTAGTAGAGATAGAGGAAGAAAAAGAGTATGAAGTAGAAAATATTTTGGATAGATAAGAGAGGAGAGGAAAACTAAAGTATTTAGTGAGATAGAAGGGTTATATGGCAGAGGAAGATACTTGGAAGGGGTTAGAAAATTTGAAGAATGCAATAGACTTAGTAGAGGAATTCAAGAAAGAGATAAGAGAAGAAGAAGTACAATGAGTAGAAAAGAGAAAAGGAAAACAGAAGGCAGTAGAGGTAGAGTTAAATCCAGAAGCAGAAAAGTTTAAGAGAAGTGAGTTACCGGGGAAGTATACAGCAAGAATTTTGTTTGAGTAGGATAATAATAAATTTGAGGATGAATATTTGAAAAAATTGGAGAGAAATTGGACAAGATGGAAAGGAAAGAAGATAGGGGAGGGAGAGGCAAGTTCCTCCAGAGTAGGAACTTTAAGAGGGGGGTACCGTTATGGTGTGCTTGGATACTAACATTTTTCTTTTACTTTTATCTATTTTTCTTGATTTAATATTTCTTTTCTTTTGATTTTGATTTTATTTTTTCTTTTTATTTGGACAATGAAGAGGCATGTGACCATGATCACATGACATATCACATGATGTGAGGTCATAAGCCTAGACTTGGCAAGAGTGGGCTAGAAAAATGATATCAGGGTATATATATGCAGTATGGTGTTCTTATAGTAAACATAAGGATAAGGTATGGATAATGCATGGACTTTAGGGCAAGGTTGAATAGTATTAGCACAGACCACCTGTAACTTATATAAATAGAATAGCAATTCAGCAGAAATTTCTTGTCGAGTTCTCTTGTAATTCCCACAACAATATCTACCTTTGAGATTTATTTGTGTCTTTATTAGTCTTTGTGACTAGTGGTTGTCACAACAGTAGGGACAGAAAGTGCTGTAAGAGAGTATATAAGACTATAGGAGTCTGTTAGATTTCTCAAAGTCTAGCTAGCTACAGAATGCAATAAAACAGAGGAATCCCTTTTAGTATTTCTAATATTGACCAAATAAGTTATCTATGTGTTATTCAGAGATATGCAAGATAAGATCAGAATTATTACAATTCAAAGACCTTAGAGTAAATTAATGAAAAGAACCTTATATTAAGATTAATACAAGAGAACTCAATAGAAAACTCTGTATAATTATTTAGGGTAGGCTAATTGCAGTAGTATTATGGACTACTAGTCTTAGTATATAAGGTAGACAGTCTTATACATCTATCTTAAGGTCAATATATGTTAAATATGTTGTATAATATTATTTCTTCCAAAACCTTTTACTATTTTCCATTGTGACAATAACATATGATGTTATGTTAAACCCTAACCCTAGTTCCCAAAATAGAAAATACAAATAAAATAAAATAAAATAAAGTTCTTCTTTCATAATTTTAATAAAAATGATCTTTAGCTTTAGCTTATATACTGTACCTCTATGAGTCATACTAGTCACATATTTTAGAAAAAAACTTAAAGAATTGGAACTACTGAAAAGTAGTGAGATATGTTATCACTAATACTAGGAATATCAGAATCATAAATGTTGAACTCAACTATTTTTATTTTTTCTTTCTTATTTTATTTTATTTTTCTATTTTGGAGCTAGCATGATGTCACAATTCAATGTCACATGATCACATGTTATGAGAGAACATAGTAGAAACTTCTAGAAAGAAATAATATCACTACTATATGTTAATCTTAAGAATAACACATGGCCTTTTAGGATAAGTTAATGGTACTATAACACAGACTAGTAACTCAGTGTATATAAGGTAGATAGTTTTGTACTAGGAATTCCATCAAGTTCTCTTTCTTACTCCAACTCTAAGTGGTTTGAATCATAACATTAGAACTTGATTCCTATTTCCTGAGGCTGCCCAGCATAAGGCTTTCTTTATTTTTTCACTCTATTCATTCTCAACTAATGGTTAACATGACTGTTAGTCACTCTCATATTAGAAACCAGACCTCAGATATAAAGGGAAGCTAGTTGCTCAGTACAGGCATGCAGTCATGGATGTTGGTGACTAGATCCAGGCTACCAACTAGACATTACTCATTGTTTAAGTAGGTGGTGTTGAGTAGTGTACTTGTTTTTTCATATAGAAGTCTTGTGCTGTAATATCCCCTTGTAACCTGTTTATACAGAGAAATAATAAGTATTCTTTAGACCTTGTCTAGCATAAAACATCTTTCTTAAGACAAAATCATTTACAATTTCCTTAGAACAGCAGCAAGTAGTTTAGGTAGTCAGTAGACAGTATGAGGTGAGACTTGAAGAGAGCCTGCTAGCACTTACAGAGATTGAGTCAAGTTTAGAGTACAAATCCAAGAGCAAAGCCAACATTGGTTTTACTCTATCTCTTTACACTTCTTCATCATTTACCTCATTACTATTATCATCATTACTCTCACCAATTGAAGCACTACCACACTACTACAATGAGTCAGCACAATTTACAAACAATTATTCAGTAGCAATACAGGCATAGATCCAAGTGCTGTTGGCAGCAGGAAGAGTAGTTCCATAACTTGAAACACTAGGTCAAACAAAGAAGTAGCTAAGCTACAAGCATTTGATAGGACTTCAGAAAAAGTTTCAGGGTTCATAACAGCATACAAGCTGTTTTTAAGAATGAGGATAAGAGAAGCAGCAGTAGAAGAGCAAATTCAATGGATATTGTCTTATGTGCAATGAAGATTAGCAGATATATGAAAGGAAAATGTTTTGGAAAATTTAAAATCAGGAAATTTGAAATATGAAATGGCAAAAGAATTTTTGGCAGATCTAAGAAAGGAGTTTGGAGAAGGGGATAAAGAAGTAGTAAAAATAGCAGAATTAAAAAGGTTAGAACAAGGAAGCAAAACTATGGAAGAGCTTGTACAAGAATTTAGAAGAGCAGCAAGAAGGAGTGGTTACAAAGGAAGACCATTGGTGGAAGAATTCAAATGAGATATGAATGGGGTGTTTGACAAAGACTCATGGAGTCAGAATGTCAACCCCAAAGTATTGAACAATGATATGAGAGAGCAACAAATTTAGATAGACATTAGAGGGAAAGCAGGAGAGAAGAAGAGAGATTATGAAAAAGAAGGGAAGAGAGAACTCTAGCTCCAAGGTAAAACAACAACAGAGCACAATAGCAATAGATGCCACAGCCTCAAGTTTGGCTAAGGGGATAAGAGATTTCTCAACAGCAGGTACTAATAGGGCCTGCTCTAATAGAGAAAGTAGAAAGAATAAATGTGGTTATGGTGAACCTGAATCAACAGGCAGGATTTGTGCCTATGCACAATCCATATGCCATGGAGATGGACTATGAAAGGAACTGTTACAGCTGTGGAGGATTTGGTCATCTGGTAATGAATTGTAGAAATTAGAGAATTGTGAGAAGAGGAAGAAGGCTGGAATATGGGGACAATATGAACAATGAACAGAATAATTTAAATGGGGAAGAGAGTCTGGTAGTTTTAAATTAGGCTCTAATAATCATAACAGGTTTGCAATGCTTTCTAGAGTAATAGGAAATACATCCTGCTACAACCTAGACAATGGGGACATGCTAAGAGAGGTGACACTTAAGATTGGATTAGAAAAAATTGATACATAGAAAGGGGTAACAGTTGAGGCATTGTTGGATAGTAAGGTGACTGGGTTGTTAATAAGTTCAGAGTTTGCTAGAAAGTAGGAGTTTAAATTGAAAGACCTATCTAGGTAAGAAATGTAGATGGTTTCTTTAACAAGAAGGGACCTATTAAGCATACAGTAGAGATAAATATCTATTATCAGGGGCATAGAGAAAGAACAGAGATAGATGTGATTGGAGGACAAAAGTAGAGTGTAATTTTGGGAATGCTATAGCTTGCTTGCCACAATCCTGAGATTGACTGGAGGACAGATGAGGTGAAGATGACAAGGTGCCCAGAGGAGTGTGGAAAAAAGTAGAGGCCAAAGCAGGAAAAATTAGAATGGCAAAAAAAAAAGAAAAAAGAGAAAAAAGAGGAAGAAAAAAAGAAATGAGAAGGAAAGAAGTAGAAGGGGAAGGAAGAAAAGAAAAGGAAGAAAAAACCAAAAAATAAAAAGACAATAGAAGTGAAGAAGATGGCTGAGGAATAGGAGATTTGGAATGAGAAGGAGGAAGTGGCAAAATCTGAAGAAGAGGCCAAGAAATTGATATCTCAAAGATTCCATAAGTGAATTTACATCTTTGGAAAGAAAGCAAATGAGAGAATACCAATGAAGAAGGTGTGGAATCATGTAATAGAGATAAAGAAGGGGTTTGTGCTAAGGAAGGGAAAGATGTATCTGTTGTCAAGAGAAGAAAGAGAAGAGATGCATGAGTTTATAGAAGAACAATTGAGAAAAGGGTATATTTAACCCTCAAAATTGTCTCAAATAGCACTAGTATTTTTTGTAAGAAAGAAGGATAGTAAGAAACAAATAGTATAAGACTATAGATATTTAAATGAATGGACTGTAAAAAATAATTATCTTTTGCCTCTTATTTTAGACATTGTAGAAAATATAGATACCAAGAAATTATTTACAAAGTTGGACTTGCAATGGGGTTATAATAATGTGCAGATAAAGGAAGGAGATAAGTGGAAGATGGCATTCATGACTCTAGAAGGGTTGTTTGAATCTATAGTTATGTTCTTTGGACTAACCAACTCTTCAGCAATGTTCTAGACAATGATGAATGAAATCTTATAGGATTTAATCAACATGGGAGAAGTACCAAGCTTCATTGATGCAGATGAGGAAGAAGATCATGATGAAGTTATAGAGGAAGTAGTAAGGAGGTTGGTGGGAAATGATTTATATAAAAATAGAGGAAGAAAAGGTGAAGGGAGTATTAGAATGGCTGACTCTGAAAGGAGTTCAAGATATATAGAAGTTTTTAGAACTTGCTAGTTATTATCAGTAATTCATTAAAGACTTTACAGCAATAGCCAGACTATTACATGACCTGATAAAAAAGTATCAGAAGTGGGATTAGATAGAGAGGCAAGAGAAGATGTTTAGGAAGTTAAAGGAAAGATTCACAAAAGAACTGGTGTTAGTAGTGCCAAGTTTAGATCAAAAAAAATGAGGATAGAAGTAGATGCATCAGATTATGTGATGAGAGAGGTATTATATATGAAGTGTGAAGACAAGAGATAGAGACTAGTGGCTTTTTTCTCAAAATCTCTAAATGAGACAGAGAAGAACTACAAGATCCACAACAAAGGGATGTTGGCAGTTATAAGGGAGTTAGAAAACTGAAGACATTTCTTCAAGGGCACAAAATTCAAGTTCAAGGTCTGGACAGATCATAAGAATTTGAAGTATTTTATGAAGGCACAGAAGCTGAACTGAAAACAAGCTTGTTGAGTACTGTACCTATCAAGGTTTGACTTTACTCTTAAACATGTATCAGGCACAAAAATGGGAAAAGCTGATGGACTTAGTCAGAAACCAGATTGGAAAGTAGAGACTGTTAATTTCTCTTGTGTTAACCCAATATAAGATTCATCCATCTGACCAACTCTAAAATCTTGAGTTTGTAACAATATACTAGTAGTAGCATCACTTCTTTCTTTCTTACTACTATCTTATATAGTAACATCTGAAAGAACTTTAGCAAATATACCATTTTCTCTTATACTAAACATACACAACATCTTCTATAAGTCTTCAAATAACATAGCTACTGATATGGATATCAATACTTTTAGGAGTTAGTTCTCTCAATCTAACACTAATAGTTCTAGGGCATTGTCAGTGCTTTCAAACATCTCTTCTGTTGCATATATAGAGCAAGTCAAAACTCTAGCTAACAATCTAACCTGGACCAATCAAGTAGAGCTCAGAAATTCACAAGGACCAGCTTTATTCTATATATTCTTTAAGATGAGAGAAAATATTTCTACTAATGAGGTAATGGCAGAAAATCCCATGCCCAAACCTCATGGTGATAGTGTAAACAACACATATTTGCCTTAAGGCCTTAAACTAACTAGTATTCTATACTCCACTAATCAACTTGTAGACTCTCTTTTGTAAGATAGCAACTTTTGCCTAATTTCTATTTTTAGTATAAATAAATATCTGGATGGTAATACTAAAAACATTATATGCTCACTTTACAAGATGGCTGTATTTGTGAGACAGTGAAAACTAAAAGATAAAATTGTAGCTAATATATCTCAAGTTGTGAAGTTTGGCTTTACTGCTTGGGATTTTATCTTAGTAATCTACAATTTTAGATAGGATAAGTTGACTGCAAATAAGAGTAATAATTCTTTCAGGTAATGTGTGGTAGCACAGTTTAAGGCTAAAACATTGGATAACAAATCTAAAGGCAATCAGATAAATTTTATATCTGGTATCAAAGCTAATATTTCTAAAGTTCCTCCTCCAATCCCTTCTAGGCCAAGCAAGAAGATATTGGAAAAATTGATGTTTTACAAAGGCAATAAGATATCTGGTACCTTATTTCTTGGTAATAACTTATATGCTCAAGCTTTCAAAAACAACATATAAACAACTCCAAGAAGGAGAAACCTAATGTCAGGCACGGTTCACACCGGGGTGGAAGTCCACAAAATGGACTTGGAGATGAGCGGACTTGTGGGACGACCTTGGCTTCAGCTTATGTACTGCGCCGTCTGTCTGCCATGTGGTTGTAACTTCAGATGAAGGAGAGAAAATCCAAGTGGAAGTAAGTACTGATTAGTGTGTCGCCGTTGAACACCGGAGATCAAGTTCAATAAGAGGTTATCTTCGTTGATTATCAGACTAGCAAATTACAGTGTAACTACTAGTCTTATATACAAAATGATATTATAGGAGATGCTCGGGGTTCCAGTGGGAAAATCCCTATTGCCCCGAGCAGAGGTTTCAGTGTTGAGACACTGACAGGAGTAACTCCATCATGGAAGACTGAGTTGAATAGAAGTATCTCCGCCATGGAAGACGGAATATCCGGAGGGTTGCAGCACCGCCATGAGATGTGTTGTGAGAAAGGTGGGCTTGTATGGTTCAGAGGTGGTTTCACTGTGGGGACATTGTTTCTGGACAGGTGTACTTGTATATGACACCTAAACTCAACATGATAACAAAAAGTTCATTAAAGAAACAAGTAATTTTTCCCATGAATTTCATAATGACTAACAGGTTTATAGTGACCTCTAACAAATGCATAGAAAACATCAACAGAGCTTTCAAGAGTATTAAGTCCGATATAATGGCTGACTTCATTTAAGCTGATCATAAGGAAGTAGTTATTACTACTAACAAGATTGCATCTACCTCAAACCTCAATACCATTAAAAATGTATCAAAAACATGGATGCTATTGACTCTAATGAAGTAATGAGTCCAAGACTCCCCCAGTCCAGGTTGTACTTTAAGATATTAGGCATTCCCTATCTCAGTATCACCCTTGTATCTAAACCTTGTGTAATCAAAGCATCCTTCAAGTCTGATATGGCCATTATCTATATTGATATCTGGGACACTCAAAGTAACTCAAAGGCTAAAAGACTTATTAACAGGTATTTTAATATAGAAAGCCACATTGCCATCATTTATGGAACAAACATGAACCTGGGTGTCCCACATTATAAGAACTGCTGGAAATGAGGACATATGACCTTTATGTACTGAGTGCATAGTGCCAAATATGTCAAATGCAATAGATCTCATAAAATCAAGCATCACAGGAACGTAGTGTGGTATTACAAAGCAAAATTTAAGATTAACCCTCTGAGACTGGAGACAAAAAAAGAAAAGCTTTACATCCACTTCTTCAAGTGATACTGTATCAACTGTAAGGGTGAACACCAAGCTGATAGCAAATTGTGTCCCTTTTAGAAGCATTGGTTCAATAAGAAGTGGCATACCAAGAAATATCAAGAGCTATGTGAAAACCAAAACAAGTCAATATGCTCAATTATGAGCAATAAAAGTATATGATTTTGAAAAATCTTAAGATCTTTTCACAGAACATTTAAAAGAACCACATCCTTACTGATATAATATTAGAAAATCAAGAATATTTCAATATCATATTCATTCAAGAACTCTTATGGTCAATCATTTAGTTAATTTCTAGTTCAACATCTGAAGAAGGGGAAATCATCATCAGTGCCCCTAATCATCTGTTGTGGACCACTTTCTCAAGACATTTTCCAATGATAACAATCATCCAAGAATTATAACCTATGTTAACATCCAACTCATCCAATTATGATTTTTACTTAGAAAGGATATCATAAACCATAGGAACTTAAATCTCTTTTCTCTTTCAATAACAGCACTATTTTCTTTATAATCAATATTTATTCTGACAAACAGCAGTCTGCTTTGAAATATATAAAGGATATTGAAGCAAACCTAAATAATATTCTCATCTTTACTAGAAACTTCAACATTAGGAACAGGTATTGGAATCTGTCATATCCTTTTCATCTTGTTCATACTGATATTCTAATAGACATTGCAGACTCTTTTGATCTTAAAATGTCTATTTCTAAAGTCCAGCTGCCTACTTATTATATAGACAACTCTAATAATACCAATTCAGTAATCAATCTCATGTTTTTATAAGCTAACTCTATAGAAATCAACAATCACTCTATCTTATCTAACCTTTGAAACCCTTTGGACCATATTCCTTTAATAGTAGATATTATTATTAAGAAGGAATTTATTTAGAATAAGTGAAGAACAATCATCAAGAATAGCAAATAAAAGAAGAAATTCATTATTGATCTTATAATTGCAATAGGTAATTGTCAGAGTTGCAAAGAGTAGACTTTATTTTTTATTTTTTATTTATTTTCTATTTTCAAACTCAGAGTTAGGGCTGTGATATCACAAGTTACCATCACAAACTGTCACACTACAATGCTGTCATGGTCATACTGTTACAAGATCACATGGTACAAAAGAAAACAGTAAAAGAATCTAGAAGAAATGACATTATTGTCATATGCCAAGTCCACTCATTCAGAAAACATATCTCCATAGTACACTCCTTGTTAACATCTAATCCAATAAAGCTTGCCTTCCACAGTGGCCACCTTACTCACAACATGCCTCACAGTGGTAATGCAATCATCCAGGTATTCTATCTTCTATGATGGAGATACTCCTATCTGATTTAGCCTTCTATGACAGAGTCATATTCCTGTTAGTGTCTCAACACTGAAACCCCAAGCATCTCCTATAGTACATACCTGTATATAAGACTAGTAGTTACACTGTAATTTGCTAGTCTGATAATTGACAAAGATAACTCTTATTGAACTTGATCCCCAGTGTTCAACAGCAATATACCAATTCAGCACTCACTCCCATCTCAGACTTCTTCCTCTTATCTGAAGTTGTGACCATGTGGCAGACAAACAGTGTAGCACATAAGCTAAAGCCAAGGTCATTCCACAAGTCTGTATATCTCTGGGCCTATTCCATGAACTTTCACCCCCAGTGTAAACTACGCCTGACAATTATATAATATGTTATATATATGTTGACCTTAAGGGAAATACCTGGTTATTTGGGGTAGGCTCAAGTAGTAGAGCACAGATTATTAGATTTTAGTATATAAGATAGATAATTCTGTACAAAGTTTTCTATTGAGTTCTCTTGTGTTACCCTAATACAAGGTTCTTTCTTTTGACCTACTCTAAGATCTTAAGTTTGTAACAGTAATATTGACAAATTTAATATTTCTGATATAAATTCATTGGAAAAGACAGTATAAGAATATTCATCTATAGCAGATTCTCTTTGGAATAATTATTCCAAATTTGTCAATATCACTAAATGTTCTAAAATATAGTAAAATGATAAGTGTAATACCAAACTGAACATCTATTGCTTATCCAAGTCTTTAACAAATTGGAAAGAATTCAGGAAATAGCCTCAAAAAACAAAAGACCTTGGAATTCAATGAATTAAGTCAATAAATGTAATCTACTGGTCATCAAAGCCCTTCAATACAATAGATGACCATGTATTAATCTTGAAGTCCTATAGCAAGCACTTCATAATACATTCAATTCAGCTCAAAGTTATCAAATCAACTCATAACTACTTAACAAAGTACTAATTAAGCCTCACTTTAAGTGGCCTCTATTCTCTAAAGCAGAATTCAAAGATGCTATTAAAAATACAGCAGTTCATTAATACCTAGACCTGATCATATCTTATAGCAACATCTCAAAGTATTAATAGCTGATGACAAATGTGTTGTGAACTTCATGAACATTGCTAATATGTGTATTAACCTTGGATATTAGCCTATACACTTTAAAAGATTCACTTCAATCATTATTCCAAAGCTAAACAAAATAGCTTATAACTCTTCCAAAACTTTCCAACCAATTGTTCTTCTCAATATGCTTGGTAAACTTATTGAGAAAATTATTAGTGAGAGATTACAAGATTATTTCATCTCCACTAATTTTATCCATTCAAATTAACTTGGTGGCTTGAAACAGCAGTTAACTACTGATATTAGTTTGTATCTGATCTACCTTATTTGCATAGGATGGGTTAAAGGCCTTCATACAAGTATTTTAGTATTTGGTATTGCCTAGTTTTCTCCTTTAATCAACTATACTCTTCTTCCAATGATTTTGGACAAGGCTGGTTTTGATTTAAGAATTTTGTCTTTCTTTTCCAATTATTTAATTGATAAAAGAATTCAGTATATTTGGAACAATTTTGTTTCTCCTTCTTTCAGGACAGATGTGGATATAGAACAAGACTCTACCCTTTTCTTCATCCTTTCTGCTCTTTATATATTTCATATTTTTGAAAAAAGAAAAAAAGCTTTGACAAGTCAAATGCAAACATCTTCTGTAGTTATAGTATTATTTTCTTTCTTTTTGAACAATTCAGTCTTGCTATCAAACATGATAAATCAGAGATCTTTTACTTTTCTAGATTAACCAAGAATTTCAATCCCCCTTCTTTAGATCTAGGTCTACTTGAAGGGTCCCTACTTCAACAAAAGGAAACTTGGAAATATCTCAGGTTCATTTTTGATAGAAAGTTATCCTTTTGTTAATACATTTGTTTATACTGCAACAAAATCTCATCAACTGTCAAAGGCATGAAGATGTTGGGAAACTTAACTAAAGGTTTATCATCCTCTTAAAAACACCTCTTGTACCATATATCTATTATTCCTATTGCTTTCTATAGTTTTCCACTTTAGTATTTTAAAAGCATCTCACTGTACCATTCTCTAAAGGAGTTGAGAAAAATACAATGAAGAGTAGCACTTTGGATTACAGGTGTTTTTTATACATCATCCACATGAGGAGTTGAGACAATTGTGAGCCTTATTCCAATACACTTATATCTGGAAAAAAATCAGTAAAAGACAACAGCTAAGAATAGCATCTTTACCAAAGCATTATGCCCTCAATTCACTTCTAGACAATCACTTGGCAAAGAAAGCAAATTTTCATTATTTATTACTAAGGAGCTCAACATCAAAACAACACCAAAAACTCAAGAGCTCCATTGTTAATTCTAATGATCGTTTATTTTCTTTTTTTGATAGTTTATATTATGAACTCTCTTTGGGATTTTGTTTAGTAGATAAATTTTCTAATTGTTTTTCTTTCCATATAGTAAATTGTAGAGATAAAGTCATTATAAAAAAACATCTCCAAAATCTTAACAAAATTGTTAAAGACTCTAGTTTAGATCCAGAAACTGTTATTATTATATTTAATACTAGCCTAAAAAATAACATTACTACTTCTATTTCACATATTGATTCTGGTCAAAACATTCTGGCCAAAATAATTCACAGTGCAGTCAATATTACCTCTACTGAAACAAAATTATTTGCCATTAAATTGTCAAAGTTGAAGACAGTGGATGCTAATTTTTTTTCATCTTCATCTTCTATTTTGGGAACTTAGGGTTAGGGTTAGTGTGACAGTGTGACGTCACACATCTGTCACAGTCACATGATCATATGTCACACTGGAAGGATAATGTCATATAGTATGTATAACACATGCTGATCTTAAGGTGAACATATAGCTGTTTAGGGTAGGCTAGAAGTAGAGTAGCATGAACCATAGGGTTTTAGTATATAAGGTAGACAATCCTGTACAGAGTTCTCTATCGAGTTCTCTTATATAAACCCTATACAACTAAGGTTTGGAGATTGTAACATAGATATGAAATTAATTATGTTACTTATCTTCAAAATGTCAATCATATTACTGTAATCATGGATGCCATCCACTCAGCAAGGCAGATCTTTGACTTATCTTCTTATCCTTACCAATTACAGTCTATTGCAATCTCTCAGAATCTTAGAGAGGTTTTCAATAAAAAGCCTAATAATTCAACTGCTTTTTGAAACTGTCCAAGTAGTGTGTTGTGGCAACCCCTTATCACAATGACAAATGATCACACAAGCGAGTAAATCTCAAAAGTGGATATAATGTGGGTAGTTCACAAAAGAACTCAACAAGGAGTCTCTTCTTAATTAGAGTCCTATTTATACAAAGTCTTCATGGTCTGTGCTACTAATAATTAACCCTGTCCTTATGTCCATACTTCTTTCTCATATTCACCTTAAGGTCACCATGTTGTATACATGTGCCCTGACGTCATTTTCTAGATTCTTCCACCACCACCTTCTAGATCTATGACATCACATCATGTAACATGTCATGTGACTGCAGTGTCATGTGCCTCTTCATTGTCTAAAAGAAAAAGAAAAAGAAAACAAAATTCCTATAAAGTCAAAAAATAAAAGAAAAAGAAAATAAAAATTGTTCATGTCCAAAGTGTCCCATAACATAGTGCTAAATGGATTTATCATTCAAATATCAACAAAGAAACCAAAAAATTCAATCTTGTCCCTATTCTTTCTTGCAATTATCATAGGACTTTAGCAAGAAGAGGAGTATGATGTCAAAACTTAAAGCTTAAGAGTTAGAATTAAAAGTTAAACCTTGGATTAGGTTAATCACAAGAGAACTCAATGGAGTTCTTAGTACAATATATCTACTTTATATACTGTGCTAAGTGCCCTATGCTACTACTGCATCTAGCCTACCCTAAAGACCATGTGTAAACCTTAAGATCAACATATATTAAGTACATTGTATAATATTATTATTTTGGAAACTTCTGTCATGTTCTATCATAACTGTGTGACATATCATGTGACAGTTTTGTGACAGTTGTGACCATATTGTCACACATAACCCTAACCCTAACTAAAAGAGAAATAAAAATAAAAATAATAAAATCAAGTCTATTGTTCTCAACTTTAACATATAACTCTATTATTTAAAATTGGCAAATAACATTTCAAGTGTTGGACTACAAGAGAAAAAACTTTCTCAATCTTCTAGACAGTGAATACCTCCTTATCAAGCCCATGTATATTAAAGGAGGCACTTAGCTTAAATGAATCAATCACTCTAACTTACTATATACAAGAGCTACAAAAGCAATCACTAGTTACACTCCAATAGGCAAATATTACTCAAGATTCTTTCCCAAAGAGTCTTTCAGCTGTTTGTGCAGTTCTTATCCAATTAAGTCAAGGCATTACATTCTTTATGAATACAGGAGGTACAACAACTACTGAAATCCAAAGAGTGAGTCTTTAGAGTATTTTGTTGTATTTTTGGAGTTTAATCCATGTGCTTTCTCTTTTTATGAAAGTATCACTTGATGATGTTTCCATTTCCTACTTTATCTAGTATAAAGTAGTATTACTTATATTTTCTTTTCTTTCTCTTTTTCCTTTCCTTTTTCCTTTTGTCTTATGTAAGTAGTTATGTTGTAGCTACCACAGTCTACCACCACATCCTATATAATAAATTTTTGATTTAATATATATATATATATACTAGTAGCAGAACATAGAGAGAGATGACAGAATTGGTTATAAGGAATTATCAGTGGCTGGGAGTAACAAGAGATGTAGGAAAATATGTGGAGAAGTGTAATATATGTTAGAGAATAAAGAACAGAACAGAGGTACTAGTAGAAAAGCTGAAGTTAAGCAAGATACTAGAGAAACTGTGGATATATCTGATAGTGGATTTCATTACTAAGTTACTATCAGCAGCTAAGAAAGATGCAATCCTAGTAGTCTGTAATAGATTGTCTAAGATGGCTCATTTTGTGACAATAATAGAGGAGAGATTAGCAAAGAGATTAGCAAGGTTATTTAGAGATAATATGTAGAAGTTGTACAGATTACCAAAGAGCATAGTGTTGGATAGAGAACTGTAATTTGCAACAGAGTTAATGAGGGAGTTGAATAAGATATTAGGAATTAAGACAAAGTTGTTGACATTGTTCCATTCTCAAACAGATGGTCAGATGAAGAGAATAAATCAGGAATTGGAGCAATATTTATAGTTCTTTGTTAATCATAGACAAAAGGATTGGCTAGAATGGTTGGTGATAGCTAAATTCATAGTGAACAACAAAACTTATTCAGTAACTAAGACATCTCTATTTATGGTGAATTATGGTAGAGAATTAAAAATAGGAGCTGTTACAATTCAAGACTTTAGAGTAGGTCAATAAAAGAAACCTTATATTAGGTTAACACAAGAGAACTCAATAGAAAACTCTGTACAGGATTGTCTATCTTATATACTTATAACATTTCTTTAATTTTTCTCCATTCTTTCTTTCTTCTTATCTCCTGGTCTCCCTTATATTTCTATCCAATCTAACTGCTCATTCATACCACTGTTCAATAATGTTTAGTTAGTGTTCTAACTCTGTGCTCTACTAATTTGGCCTACTCTAAATGACTATGTATCTATCTTAAGGTCAACATGTATTATACACATTGTATAACATCATTCCTTCCAGAATCTTCTACCATTTTCCATCATGATATGTGATCATGTGACTGTTTGTGACTGTGACATGTAACATCATACTAAACCCTAACCTTAGTTCCCAAGATAGAAAACAAATCTGAAAATAAAATGAAAATAAGAAATAAAATAAAAATAAGTCCTATGTTTACAGTTCTAATAGAAGCTATTATGATCTTAGACTTGGCTCAGATTGTAACTTAGGCAAAGACTTGAGTATGAATAGAAAAGAAGATCAATTGGTAAAGTGTAAAGATACAGGATAGTATCTACAACTATATATACCTATTGACCATGAGGATGGTGTATAGTAAACATATATCAAATGAGTTATGAAACCTGAGGAAAATGAAAGGAAACAACACCTACTACATGAGGTGCTGACTGAGATGACTTCAGCATAGCCAATTATTGCATCATGAAGAGTAACTCTCAATCTTATATAACATACTACAACCACATTGTGAACATGAGGGATTAATCATAACAGGAGCAGATATAAGAAGAAAAGAGAAAAGAGAATAGAGTTTGTAGAGAGGATGAAAAAAGTATAGAAGGAAAAAGAAGGAGATGAAATGGCAGGCAGACAGGAGAAGAAAAGAAGTAAAAAAGTAAAAAAAAAGGACAGAGTAATGTTGAGTACAAAGAACTTGGTGTTAAAAAAAAAACCAGCAAAGAAGCTAATAGATTAATATATTAGTCTATATTTTATTAATGAAGTAATATTTACCAATGCAGTCAAACTACAACTACCCAATTCAATAAGAATTTACCTAGTAGTAAATGTTAGTTGGATAGTATGATACAGAAAACAGATAAAAGAACAGAAGATAAAAGAAGTAGAACCAGTAGAAGTGTAAGAAGCCAAAGAGTGAAAGATAGAAAAAATACTAAATAAAAGAAAAGTAAGGGGAGTGTTGTGGCAACTACTATGTCAAGATCGTTGATGGTAGACTTCATTTTTTATTTTCTCTTTTCACTTTATTTTATTTTCTATTTTTAGAACAACTCGGGTTAGGGTTTATCAGTCACACTGTCAGATCAGTCACAAAGTTGATGGCATAGTCACAAGACTGATCACAGGACTTGAGAGAATGAAGTAGAAGGTTCTGGAATAAAGTGATGTCATACAACATGGACAACACATGTTGGCCTCATGTTATACACATGGTCATTAGGGTAGGGTGCACAGTAGTGAGCATGGACCATGAGTAGTAGTATATAAGGTAGACTACTTTGTACTAGGA
>Ga0157364_1001021_pt1 | contig 22508 bp, 11 predicted proteins | sample AttsexASBM2_FD_111476 | JGI IMG/M metagenome (GOLD analysis project Ga0157364, IMG submission 111476) | Fungus gardens microbial communities from leaf cutter ant in Ribeirão Preto, State of São Paulo, Brazil - Atta sexdens ASBM2 | ecosystem: Host-associated > Fungi > Mycelium > Unclassified ...
CAGATAAATGCAGAATGATTAATTAGAAATGTGGAAGAAGAGAAAACAATGAGATTATTACAGCAAGTGATAAAAAACAACAACAAAATATCAAACTTACAAAAATAGTTGATTATATTGGAGAAAGAAAATATATAGAGATAGAGGAGAGAACAAAGAAGAGAGTGGTTAAGAAGAGAGTATGAAGAAAAATAGGAGGAAGAGGAAAGAAGAAAAAGACAAGATTAATATGAGGAAGATATAAGATTAAAAATGAAGGCAAGGAATGAAGAGAAAGAAAAGAAGAGAATTGAGAAAATGAGAATAAAGAAAGAGAGAAAAGCAGAGAAGGAGTGGAGATGATAGTAGGCATGGGAGAGAAGAAGAGAAAGGAATAGAGAGATAGTAATGTAGAAGAGAAAGTGTTTTATTTGTGGAGGATTTGGGAATATCATTCATTATTGTAGGAATAAGAGAGAGATTGAGGAGAATAGAAGGGTATAAACTGGGGGACAAGAATATTAGCCCTCAAGTAATAGATTTGAAGTTTTAAAAATAGATATTTCCAATAAAGAAAAAAAGAAGGAAAAATCATTGAGAGAAGTAACAGTGAAAATAGGGTTAAAACAGAAAGATAATGAAGATGGGATTACTGTGAAGGCATTATTTGACAGTGGTGTGACAGAGTTGATGATTAGTTCAGAGTTTGCAAAAATGAACAAGTTTAAGAAGAAACTGGAGAGGTTGATATATATGAGAAATGTGAATGGTATCTTTAACCATAAGAGACCAAATGAGCACACAGTGGAAGTAGAATTATTTTACAGAGGACATAAGGAGAGACTAGAGATAGATGTGATAGGAGGATAGAAGAGGAGTGTAATATTAGAGATACCATGGCTAGCATACAATAATCCAGAAATTGATTGGAAGATAGGAGAGATAAAAATGAGAAGATGTCTGGGTGAGTGTGAGAAATAGCAGAAGATAAAGCAGACAAAGCTAGGATGGCAGAAATAGGATGAGAAGATAAGAAAAAAAAAAGAAGTTCAGAAAAGTAATAGTTAAAAAAGAAATAGAGATAGCAAGAATGGTAGAAGAGAAGCAATAAGAAGAAGAAGATTTGATAGAGATTAGAATGGTGGTATCATGGTATGCTTGAAATCTTATATTTTATTTTTATTTATTTTATTTTTATTTCTTGGACAACAAAGAGGCACATGACTGTAATCACATGATATGATGTCATAGCTCTAGAATATAATAGAAGAAACTAGAACAATAATATCAAGAATATGGCTATAGTATAGCTACAGTATGTTTATTCTGTAGTAATAGTATAGTGGGCTTATGGATGACACATATAGTTTAGAGAAGGACTTGTAATTGGGGACTCCTTGTCAAGTTCTCTTGTCATCTCCATAAGACTACTTAAGTACACTATTGATTACTTTCATTAGTGGTTGCTACAACAGGTGGAGAAAATAGTTCCTAGAAGGTTCCATAAGCATTTAAAGATGTTAAAGAAAAAGTCAGAGTGAATGCTAACAAGAAAGACATAAGATCATGCTATATATCTCAGAGAAGGAATTATGCCAAAAAGGCAAATATATATCCATTGTCTAGAATAGAGAGAAAGGAAGTACAGGAGTTCTTGAAGAATCAGTTGAGGAAGGGATATATTTTACTATTAAAATCACTACAGTTGTGTTCTTTGTGCTGAAGAAGAATGAGAAGAAGAGGATGGTACAGGACTATTAATACTTGAATAATTGAACAATTAAGAACAATTATCTATTGCTACTAATTTCAGATTTGATAGATAACATAGAAAAGAAGAAGATATTACAAAGATGAACTTGAGATAGGGGTATAATAATGTGAGGATTAAAGAAGAGAATGAGTGGAATGCAGCATTCTCAACACTAGAGGATGTCTATAAGCCAATAGTAATATTATTTGGACTGACAAACTCACTAGTGACTTTTTAGGCTATAATGATTCATTTGCTAAGAGATATGATAGAAGCAGAAGATGTATTGATGATGTGATGGTAGGAATGGAAACAGAGGAAGAATATAATAATATTGTGGAAGAGGTATCTAGGAGAATAGTCAAAAATGATTTATTTGTGAAACCAGAAAAATATATGTGGAAGGTTAGAGAGATAGGATTCTTGAGAGTTGTAATAGGACTAGATGTCATAAATATAGAGAAGAAAGCTTATAGATGGTTTGTGAAAGACTTTACAAGAATAGCAAAACCCCTTTATGAGATAATAAGAAAGGATATAAAGTGGAATTGGGGGGAGAAACAGTAGAAGGTGTTACAAACTCAGAACTTTACAATTAGTCAAGAGAAAGAACCTTGTATTAGCAATATGTTTACTGCACCTTCTGCCCTAAAGGCCATATATCTACCTCATGTCTACTCCACAGTGACTGTGCAAGACTGTGCATCCTGTCCTAACGTCCATGTGTTGACCATGTGGTAGCAATGTGGTGTACATGCTCTCTTACGTCATCGTCTAGGCTCTTCTAGCCTCGTAGACCCTTCTAAATCTATAGACTCTTTTAGACTGTTCTAGGCCTATGACATCATCTCACATGACTTCTAGGTCATGTGCCCTTTTCCTGTTGTAGACTAATAATAATTACTACTGTCTATTTCTGTTCTCTAACCCTAACACTAAAAGTCTGTCCACACACTTGTCTTATAACACAAGTTTTTTTACAAACATACTGTTAGAGTAACTAGTAGGGTCTATATAATTTTATAGACTTTGGTAATCTTTGAAAAGTCTTAAGAGAACAAAATAGAGCTAATATTAATAGATTCTGTTCCAATCTAGTAAAATAGTACCAATATAAGAAAAGAATAATTATAGCCAAATAGTCAAGAACTCTAATAGAAATATCTAAAAATTTACCAGAAAAGAAAGAAAAGAAATTTACAGTGAGTATATCTAAGGGGTTTGAGAGCAAAGGTTAATAGGAGACTTATAGAGTTTAGATTATGATATTGAAAAGATAACAAGTATTATAACTTAAACTAAAGAATTAAGCAAAAGAGAAACTTTATATTAAATTAACACAAGGGAACTCAATAAAATTCCTATTATATCATACTTTTGCTATTTACTTTTCTAGTAATTCTCCTCTTCTAAGATTTTTTTAATACTATATCTAACTTTTCATATCTTATTTCTGTAATCATCCTTTTCTTGAATTCTACTACTGCTTTCTTTGAATTCTCTAAATTCTTCTCCTTCTATTATATATTATGTTCCACTATAAATTCATTTCTGTCACAAAATTCATTCAGCTTGTATCTCCACAATTAGTAGACTGATTATTACAAACTAAGTTGTGTTGGAAAGCCTTAATTAAGAGTTATCTACACATATGTAAAATATATAAAAGCAACAACAAATAACTAAGATATCAGGCCATTAGGAACTGTAAAAGCTTTGTTAGCTAATATCTCATAAATAGCTAGACAGATTCACACAATTAAACTTGTATTGGAAAGTGTTCATCAAACTATTTCTAATAATATATAGTATATTTCAAAGCATTAGGTATTTACAGAGATATAAGTATATTAATATAGTGACATAATTAGTTGCCTTCTAAAATTAACCTAACATCTGCTATGACAAATGATAGCCCACATCAGATACAAGTTTTGATCATGTGATGGAAATAGCTTATACACAGACCATCACTATTTTGCATATATATCTTTATTAATCATTGTTTCTTATTATCAATGAACTTCTGAATCACTTCTAAACCTAACTATGATGTTGTCTTAGAGAAAAGTTGTTCTCTAGGAAAAAGTCGTACTAAAAATAAATGTAATTTTCCAGAGAATAGCATTTCTATTTTCTTTTAGCCTGGAGAACAGAGTTTCCATCTATTTTTGGTCTAGATGATAGAATTTCCATTTATTTTTGGTTTGAAATATGGAATTTCCAGCTTCTTTTAGTCTAGACCACATAATTTCTTACTCCATTATTCTCAGTTCTTTCAGAAATTTCTGCACATATTATAATTTACATACCTTTATAAATAGTAATACAACTCAAATTATAAATCTGTTGGTTTTCTTGCTATAGGTATGTTGCAAAATCAGCTGGTATAATGAATGAATAGCTGGTGTTAAATATATTCTCCATAATCAATGCTTTCCAATGGTAATAATAATATGGGAAACAGATGAAAATTGGGCAAGATATGAATTCTATCAGTTTTATTAGATGTGTGAATCAAAAATTGATACATGAGTGATATTGCATCAAACAACAGCATGATGTAGTAGACAATTGCATTTTCTTAAGTCTTTCCTACTACTAACTCATCCTACTAGTAGCTTTTATTATTCTTTATATTATCCAAATTATACTCAGGCCATGTCCAGAATGTGAACAGCTAAATTTTACATAATCAGGACATACTGAATATCTCTGACCTCAAGTTGGCATGGCTTTACTTAATAATAGTTTAGTAAGGCATTGAAGTCTTTGTATAGAGTTGTGCTTGACAATATATCATTGTTAATATATTGCTGAGACCAAATACATAATGAGTTACATATTTGCTTTGAAACTGCTTTGTACTAAATGATAGAATCAGTGTACTTCAAGATAGTTTCTTCTTCTCATTTTATTCATTGTATGTTTTCTCTGTCTTTTAGATGGATTGGGTTGATACTAAACTTTTTTTGTTATGTCAAATACTCATGGCTATTCTAATCACTATAAAACCAACCATGTTCAAGGAAATATAATACAATTTGTGTTGTATTTGTCTTGCTTTTTGCAACTAGTACTTTATATAGCTACTTTGCATACTGAATTTCTATAGACTAGTATACTCCAAAAGATTACCAAAAGCCAGAAAAGGAGAAAGATACAAGAAAGTGCTATAAATATGATAAGATAGTGCATATTGCCAAAGACTGCAAATCAGGGCAGAAGATGAAAAATTGCAATGTATAAAAAGAATTAGATAATGAAGAGGATAACAAGCAGAAGAGTTTTGGAGAAGGTTCCAAGTAGGCATAGTACAAAGAACTAATGTATCTAATACTCAAAATCAATATATTATTCCAGACTAATAGAATAACAAAGAAAGAGAGCTAAATTTACAAACAAAAGTCAAGACACAAAACCAAAAGAAACTCCAGTTATAGACACTGGTAAATTCTAGATATATATATATATAATAGTTGATAAACAACTGGTTAAAGATGAGAACATTAAGACAAATCCTGCAAATATGGTATTTGAAGTTTTCAATGCAAATAGAACCAAGAATAGAGAAGTCATATAATATGCATCACTCAAGATAGAACTCAATGGACATAAAGAATAAATCAATATAGTGGTAATAGACTTAAATAGTATGGACATATTCTTAGGGTATGACCAGTTAGTCAAGCATAACCAAAAAGTAAATTAGAATTTAGAAATAATATGGTTCACAAGATATCTAAAGACATGCAAAATATAACATCAAGATATATTATTTAGGCATAAAGAGTACAGGCAACAGACACACAGGACAAAGAATAACAAGAGATTGGCAAAGAACTAGACCTGACAAATCCAGAAGATCTTACATAGTACATTCAACCCTTTACACATCTATTCAATAAGAAGAAGTTTAAAAAGTTATCTGAACAACAAGAATGAGATCATAAAATCAATTTAATAGAAGATATACCTAAGGAACTCAATGTAAAAGCTTATGCAATAACTATTAAAGAGGATGAAGCATTAAACCAATGGCTAGATGAATAACTTAAAACAGGTTTAATTGTGGAATCAAGTTCACAATATACAACACTATGTTTTTATATCCTAAAGAAAGATGGATTATTACAATTGGTATAGGATTACAGAAAATTGAACCAGTATATGATAAATAACAAGACATCACTATTCTTAATTGGAGAAATAATCAACAAGCTAAAAGAGGTAAAATACTTTAACAAACTAGATATTATTTAGAACTATAATATTGTACAAATTAAAGAAGGAGACAAATAGAAAGCAGCTTTTCTGACAAATAAAAGCTTGTTCAAATCTAAAGTGATATACTTTGGACTTTGCAACTTGCTAGAAATGTTTCAAAGGATAATGAACAGTATTTTACGAAAACTATTACAAGAAGGAGTACTATATGGATGACTTTGTGATATCTACCAAGACCAAAAAAGAACTAGAGGAATAGATAACTAGGATTTTGAAGATAGTAGAGAAGTACAATCTTTATTTCAAATGATCAAAGTACAATTTTGATACTGAAAAAATTTCTATTCTAGGAGTAGTAGTTGGAAGAGAAGAAGTATAAATAGAAAATAATAATGTTAAGACAGTCACAGAATAAAAGACCTTCACCAAGATAAAAGAAATAGAAAGCTTCCTAGGATTTGCAAATTTTTATCAATGATTTTTCAAGAATTTCAGTTACATAGCAAGATTTCTTAACAAACTTAAAGGAAAGAAAGAATGGAAATAGGATGACAAACATCAAGAGACATTTGATGAACTCAAGAAGGAAATTATAAGTTAACTCATACTTGCACTTCTGAAAAAAAATAGTAAATTCTAAGTCAAAATAAATTCTTCAGGACATGTAATAGAAGGAGTTATATCTATGATAAAGAACTACTTACAAAGAAGACAATACCTGCTAGACACCATAGAGAAATTTGAAGTCTGGACAGACTACAAAAATCTCAAATACTTCAGGAAACCACACAAACTCAATAGATGACAAGCAAGATAGTACTTAAAGTTGCAAGATTATAATTTTATACTATGCCATATACTAGAAAAAATGAACACTAAAGTGAACATATTATTAAGAAGGAACCAAGTGGATACTACAGATCACAAAAAAGATGTTCAGTTAATCAAGAAAGAAATGTGGAAAATGAAGATTATAATAGCAGAAGTAACAGTCATTTAGAGAAATCAAATAGTAGAAGAAACTATATAATTAAAGAAAATATGATAGAACAGTACTAAGAAACTAGAAAAAGATAAATGACAAACATGAGAAGACAATGGAATAGTCTATGTGGAAGAAAGGATTTACATTCCAAACAATCAGAAAATATAAGAGAGAAAAACCATAATCTAGTAGATATAGAATATCTAGGACAACAGCAAATGATCAATTTAATCAAGAGAAATTACTGGTGGCCAGGAATAAAAAGTGGCATCAAGAAATATATTCAAAGATGTATCAAATGTCAACAGAATAAAGTACAACATATAGAGAAAGCAGGAGAACTCTATCTATTGAGAGTACTAGAAGGACTATAGCAAGAAATTAGTATTGATATCATAGGACCACTCCCAAAATTAAAAGACAAGGATGTTATAGTGGTTATGGTGAATTAATTCATAAAGATAATCAGGCTTGAAGCAACAACTATGATAGTATTATCAGAGGAAATTGCTAAAATCTATTGGGTCAAATTTTGAAAATTACATGAAGTACTAAAAACAATTCTTAGTGATAGAGAACTACAATTTGCTTTAAAATTCATGAGATACTTAAGAAAGGCACTAAGTACAAAGAGAATACTGTCAATAGCTTATCACCTTCAAATAAATAGTTAGACAGAATGAATTAACTAAGAAATTGAAATTTTTTTGCAACAATATATCAATTATCAGTAAGACAATTGGATTAAATGATTATCAGCAGCAAAATTCTAATACAATGACAAAAAACATACAGCAACAGATTACACTCCATTTGAACTTAAATTTGGATGACATCCATAAAAAGAGAATCTTACTATAAAAACAGAATTACTGAAACTGGAGAGTTTCCTTCAAGGACTAGAAGGAAATTGGGAAGCAGCAAAGAAGTCAATAGAGATAGCAAAAGAAGCTATAAAGAAATAGTTTGACAAGAAAAGAAGAAATCCACAAGGATTCAAGATTGGTGATAATGTATGGCTCAAAGTCAAAAATATCCATTCAAATTGATCTTCAAAGAAGCTAGACTAGGAAAGATACAGACCTTTTAAGATCTTGAGAGACATTGGTCAAGAAGCATTTCAGCTGGAATTACCAAAAGAATGAATGATTTACAATATATTTAATGAGGACCTGCTAATATAATGTAGAGAACCTCAATTCAAGGAACAATATATGGAACCAGCACCTATACCAAATATTATGAATGAAGAAGAAGAATATGAAGTGGAAGAAATCAGAAACCATAAAAAACAAGAATATGGCATATAGTTTTTGGTTCATTGGAAAAGATACAACAATAAACATAACTAATAGATCTCTGAAATGGTGTTATTATATGCAAAAGAGGTGTTGTGGCAACCACTAATCACAAGGACTAATAGTAGCACAATGAGTAAATCTCTCAATTGTCAGATTCAAGAATAATGGACTTGATTTTATTTTTTCTTTTCTATTTTCTCTTTATTTTATTTTTATTTTTGTTTCTCTTTTATTTAGGGTTAGGGTTTAGTGTAACAGTATGGTCACAACTGTCACAAATATGTCACACAATTTACATGTCACATGGCACTGTCACAGTAATGGTCACACAGCCATGTGGTCATAGCAGAACATGGTAAAAGCTTCTAGAATAATGATGTCATATAATATGCTTAATACATATTAACCTTATGGTTTACACATGGTCTTTAGGGTAGGCTAGATATAGTAGTAGCACCAACCAAATGTCATATTATATAAGGTAAATACTTGGCATTAGGAACTCTATTGAGTTCTCTTATATTAAACTCTAATACAAGATTTCACTTTATTAACTTACTCTGAGATCTTGAGATCATAACATCAATAGAATATTAAGTGGGAATCATAAGAGAACTCAACAAGAAGTCCCTGATGTATTTTTTTTTTAAATCAACAATTTATTACACAGAGTACATAGGCAGACCATGGTAGCTACTTTTCATAACTATGTACAATAGAAACAGAACTACATGAGACTAAAGAAAAAAGAAAAAGAAAAAAAAGAAAAAAAAGAAATCCAGAACTCTAAATACAAAAGGAGTCTGTAAAAATAATTACACTAAAGAACCTGAAAATGCAAATATGCTTAGATTAAACTCCAAGAACATGATGAACTGACTTAAAGAATCCCTTCTTGGATTCCAATAGCTGTTAAATCTGCCATATTCAAAGAGGATATGGCATCTTGACTTGATAGGATATACTCCATATAGACACTTAAAATCCTCCCTTGGGAAGAATCTAAGTCTGTATTCGCCAATGGGAGTATGATTCATGATTGCTCTTGTGGCTCGCACACATAAGGAGTTTGAATGCCCAAAGACTTTGAGCTAAGGTCCCCCTTTGATGTAGGATGGTTCAATAATATTGTCATCATCGTCAAGTAAGTCCAAAAATTGATTCCCTTTGGAGTCAAAGACTTGGAATATCATTTTCCAAGCGTTTAAGATGTCATCACTTTTGCTTTTCTTGCTTAACTCCCATGATGACCTGCATGGATATAGTAAAGTTAGATTGAAGGCCTTTGTTTCCTTATTGACCTTGTTATGAAGATGCCATTTGAGCTGGCTTGGACATTCCCAAAATTCAATGATATTGCCTTTATAGCAATTAAAGAAATTGCGAAGCTCAGATAAGATGGCTGCTGACTGAACTTGATAGGGATGGACTGAAGGGTTAAAGATTTTTCGAGCCACATGAATGGAATCAGTGACTACAATAATCTTGGTTATATCATTGGAATTTGCAGCTTGGTTAATGCCATACCTGATAGCAAAAAGTTCCACTTCAGTGCTTGTGATAAGAACTGCATGATGGATTGTCTTTGTAAGAGGCCTGTTGTATGTATGTATGTGTGCGATAGAAGTAGCGACATTGTTCTTGATGCTCACATCAGAAGCTATGATGGCAATCAAAGGGGATGAAGAGAACTCCAAGACCATTTTGTCAAGTTGGTGGCTTTGAGCTTTATTGTCTTTATCTTTGTTACAGACATTAAATAAAATGCAATCTGAAAAGTAGTCAATTACTCTAAGACCAGAGGAAAATTCTGAATCAAGAGGAGCAAAAGGTGAGATGTATTCATTATGTCTATTAACCATGTTAACTAAATGGCCTTTGACAAGTGAAGGCTGTCAATTGGTAAGTGAATCAAGAGTAACAGACTTGAGACTTGGTGGTGTGTTGATTTGCAAGTCAATGAGGGAGCAAACAAGATGGTTAGGAGGTAACTTGTAGGCTCGAAGTTGTGATCTACCCCTAAGTTTTTGGAGGTGGAGTTTGATGGGGACTAATCCAGCTATGGCTTCAATACTGTATGAAGGGGAAGTTTTGAAGGCCTCCAGAATCCATATTGCTGCTCTTCTTTGTATTTTTCCAAGGACTTTCAAGTGATATGCCATTGGAGCACAGTTATAGAATCATAGTTGGAATCCATAGAGTGTAATGGGGAGAATGCATGGCCTGTATAGGAGATGTTTCTGGAGAGGGTTGATACTGTGAATTGAATTACCCAGGATTTTCATGCATTTGACAGTGGATATCAATTTGTTTGCATAAAAATCAACATGTTGGTGGAACGTTAATTTTCTATCAAAGATAAATCCAAGGTATTTCCAAGTTTCATTGGGTTGTAAAATGTTTCCTCCTAATGGAGAATGGTTGAGATGAGGCAGATTGAATGAGCCATGGGACCTGTTAAACTGGAAATTTTCAGTTTTGGAGTATTCAACTACAAGACTGAACTTTTTAAGAAGATTTGTCAGTATATTGTAACTACAATAAAGCCAACTGTTTGAAATGTCAAAGGAATTGCTTTGAGAAATAAAAAGTCCATCGTCAACAAAGGAAATGATAGAAACTGGAATTTTTAGGTTTTTAAGCAATTTTCTAATATATAGATAAATGGTGAAAGATATAAGGTGGATGGAATTGGTGAAAGCACAGAACCCTGGCCTACACCAACATTAACATTGAAAATGGGAGACATGAAACTGTTCCAGTAATAGTTTGTTTTTCTGTCCACAAGGTAATTGGCAAAGAACAATACAACCTGGTTGTTGAAACCCACTTTCTTCATGATGAGAGTAAGAAGTTCGTGGTTAAGTGATGGAAAGAACTGTGAAATGTCAAAAGTGAGGGTACTCATGGACATGTTCTTGGTCCATCCTGCTCTGATAATATGAGTGAGTGCAACACCTGCATTTATTGTTGATTTGAATTTGAGACCGCCGAGCTGACTAGGGTGAATGAAGTTATTTGATGTCATGTTGAATTGAAGTCTTTCTCCAATTACTTTCTCAATGAGCTTGCCAACTATGTTGAGAAGGATAATAAGCCTGAACAATTTAGGGGAATCATATGATTTCTTGTTTAGTTTGGGAATGACAATCGTAGTGGATCTTTTGAAATGCAAAGGCCAATATTCTAATTTGATACAGGTGTTAGCAATGTGAATGATAATATTGAGACATTCATCATCTTCAAGAATGATCTTGAGATGACTCCATGTCAACTTGTCAGGGCTGGGTGTAGAGAAGTTGTTGCAGCTGGATAAGGTGAGTCTGAATTCTTCTTTTGAAAAGAAAGGCTAGGGGGAAGTAGGTTTATTGGTGATCTCATCAAGAATGTCTATATCAACTTGGCGATAGAGAGCCATATTGAAAGTGGAATGAAGTGCATTCCACAAGTTGTTGATATTGAGACATTGTTGATCATGGTATTTGATAGTCTCAATGGTAGGCAGCTTGCGCTTGTTGATCCAGCTCATGAGTTCCCAAGGTCCTTGTTTTTTGTTAATAATTTCTTGAATTTTTGTGTCAAAGAAAGATTGCTTTGTAGTTTTGACTGTGCTCTTGAACCTTTTCCAGTTTTCCAGATTTCTTGACGCTCTATACTTGTTCAGCACACATCTACACTCTTCATTCCACCAACTCTTGGAATACTTCATGATGTTGACTCATTTTGAATTCATTCTCCATGTGTATTCGATTTTCAATGTGAGGGAATTGGTAGTTTCTTCAAGTTTGATAGGGTTGGATATATCTGAAATGTCAACACTCTTGATAGCATGTATGACTTCCTTAATGAAGCTAACTTCTTCTTCACTGGTTTTTGCAATGGAGAACCTGAATGAGTCAATATTTTCTTCATCAATAGCAATTGATACCATAAGAGGGGCATGATCTAAGGAGAGATGCCAATCTGGATGGACTGAGTCCCTGATGTATTGATACCCTGTTTATACTATAGCTATATGGTCTATGTTAATGATAAATAACCCTACCCTAATATTTATACATTGTCTATAAGTGTATCATATATATACTATGAGACAAACATGCCATTAACATGTACCTTAATGTTATCCTTCCAGTCCCTTCTCTCAGATTCTAGGCATATGACCCACATCATGTGATATGTCATGTGACTGCAGTCACATACCTCTTTCTTGTCAAAAAAAAGAAGAAGAAAAAGCAAAGGAAAAATAAAAATAAAAAAAATATTAAATCAAGAAAAATAGATAAAAGAAAATAAAAATATTAGTATCCAATCACACTATAACAAGAGGTGATTAGAGACTATTGGACAAGAGTTTTAAGCCAAAACCTATAAAGAATGAAGATAAAACTCTAAATCAACATTTCAAAGTATACAACAATGAGAACTTAGAATTCAAATAGCCCAACAATTCACAACTGCTCCTACCTCTCCTAACCCCTATATCTTTCACACTGTCAACAACATGGATCTGAATGTTACATTGAATTATGAAAGGAAAGATTAGATAAAGAAGTATTATAAAATCATATGATGAATAGAAATAACCAACTTCAAATCCAGAACATCATTAAATTAGTAGAAGTAGCAAATACTCAATTGGTGGAAATTGAAACTATAATATTACAAGCAAGTGAAGCATATGAAATGTAAATGGTAGAAGACATTTTCAGTATATCAGAAGACTTACAAAATATAATACAAGGAGATATGGAAAATCAAGCATATCACATCTAGTCATTATTAGCTGATGAATTGAATAGGTATAAAGGAAAATAAAACTTTCTAGCAGATGATTATGTAAAGATGATTCAAAATATATACAAGGAAACACATCAAGATATGCCACAATCAATGACAGTTAATAAAGAAAAACAAATAATATATAAGATAAAGAGTTTTTCCTATACAAACCCTATGGCATATTGTCAAAGTCAAGTAAATCAAGAACACTTATATTTGTTCAAGATAAAATAAATAACATGGAAAAATACATGAAATTAATACAATTATTAGTAAAGATAACACTCTTCTATCCACTACCACATTATAAATCTCTTTGACCAAATAGAGAACAAGATTGGAATAAAATTACCATTAAATTTCTAAAACAAAAACATAATACAGATACAACAAGATGTGGTTTCCTAATCAAAATGTGTATAGGAGGACTACCACACAAACTATATTTTATCACATTAACATTACAAGAGAAGATCATAATTGGACCAACAAAGAAAATAGTCACCTCATATGTGGTTGGAGACTTGGCATTACTGTTGTGGCAACCACTAGTCACAAAGACTAATAGAGACACAAATAATAAATCTCAAAGACAAATATCATTATGAGGATCATAAGAGAACTTGACAAAGAGTCTCTGCTGAATTGCTACTCTATTTATATAGATTATAGGTGGACTGTGCTATCAATAATTAACCCTACCCTAAAGTCTATGTGTTGTCCATGCTTTATCCTCATGTCCTCCATAAAAATACCATGCTGTATACATATGCTCTGAAATTATCTTTCTTGCTCCTTCTATCCTGCTCTATCCAAGTCTAGGCCTATGACCTCACATCATGTGATATGTCATATGCCTCTTCATTATTAAAAATAAAAATAAAAGAAAATCAAAAGGAAAAAAATATTAAATCAAGGAAAATAGATAAAGGAAAAGAAAAATGTTAGTGTTCAAGCATATTATAACAATTACTGGATTAATTCATGAGAACATAAATGTTAAAATAGGAATATTGTTACAATTGATACCTTATATTTCAACAGATAGTTTGTTCATAAACAACAGGTGTTGGTGTTGCTCCTTTATGACTCAATAATTGGCTGCACTATATGGTTTTTCTATATATGATCAGTCAGTATCTCATATAGTAGTAGAGGCCTTCTTATGATTTCTGTATTCCTATTGCATGTATTTCTTAGGGTCTCTAGATATATATAGCTGTAGATAGTATCTTGTATTCTTACACTTTATCAATTGACTCAATCTCTACTTCTTACTCAAGTTTTTGTCTAAGTTGTAACCTAAGCCAAGCTTAAGATTATAATAATATGGCTTTTTTGAATTATAGCTATCAACTTATCTGAATAAGAAATCTTCTTAATAAGATTGGTTTTGATGTTCTAACTCCTTATCTCTATATATTATGGTAACTACTAGTCTAAGAATAACCAATAGACTACTAAGTAAACTCAAGAGCAAAGTATGTTATGGCAATCACAAGGAAACTTAACAAGAAGTTTCCAATACATTGCTACACTATTTATACATTATATAGATGGTCTGTACTAATAATAAATAACCCTATTCTAAACTACATATGTCATTTATAAGTCTACTATACTATTACCACAAGGCTAACATGCTACAACCATGTTTTTGATATCATTGTTATAATTCCTTCTACTATGTTCCAGACTTATGACATCACATCATGTGACTGTGGTCATATACCTCTTCATTGTCTGGAAAGAAAAAGAAAAAGAAATTTAAAAGAAAATAAAATCAAAAACAAAATAAAAATCAAATTGAGAAAAATAAATAAAATCAAAGAAAAATGAAAAATGTTTGTGTTCTAGCATACTATAATACTATAGTAACAATCTTAGTTTACTTTTCTGGAGATCTAAACTTATACAAAATAAGTGCTTCAAATATATTAATATTTGTTACCACTATATAAGAGACTTAATTAAGAACAAACAAATAAAAAAGAATTCTGCTAATATCTTGACTAAAATTTTGGTCAAGTTCTATTCAATAATTTCTGTCTATTTCTTGGCTTGAAAATGCTCTAAGTCTATCTACTTATGTTTCTGTTACTTAATAGCTAATATCTTAAGCAAGAAAAAGTATTGTAAACCATTCCACTTACTAAGTACTTGTACTATAATCAGTAGTATGACTAATAAAATAATTGATAGAAGATTTTACTTCAACTTTAATATATTGCTACTACTTGTCCTATCTCACTCATACTACTAAGCTTTTTACTATAAAACTTACAATTGGTAGATAGCTGTCAGTTGTTTATACTATATCATGCTGCTGTATATTCTGTTCTTCAAATATCTTATCTAATATTATAGCAAGATATTAGCCTGACTATGGAAGATATCATAAAATGTGGTAGAGTAAAGTAATAAGAGGGATATTCTTGTTAGAGAATGGCCAATCAACTATCTCCTTGCAACAACTTGTATACTATAATCAAAGATATCTTAGAAGATGTAATTTTGACTATTTTTGCATTTTTTAGCTATTCATGAATATTGACTAGCCAATTTTAAGAGATGATGTAATATAATCACATGCAATGACTTATACTTCTTTAGTAGGTCTAAGGAAAGTGATTTGCTTAAGAATTATGTAGCATACAACATACCTAGTATCTCCAAAAAGTTGTTCTGTTTACAGACTAAGCTTATCTGGTACTTATTCTTGGGAGAACTACACCTGTTCCCTGTGTCAAATGCAAGATGAGAGACCCTTAGTGTTGACTTCATAGTAGAACACTGGTGGAAGATATAGTAGTAGCAGATAGAAACCAACAATAACAAACTCTTGACAGTGAATGTGTATCATAGTTGGTTAGTCTGTCATAAGAGATAATGTCAAAAAACTATTAGTTATTTACATATATCATATAAAATTATATAGCAATGACAATGAGCAATTAGCTTCTTAGTTGATATATAAGGAAGAATTTTTGCCAGAATTTACTGCAGACATCAAACTTACTATATGAGAAAATAAATGCTAAACATGCAAAAAAAGATCTTGAGAGCTACCTTGGCCAGAATATGAGATTATTGCTAAATTCAAGAAAGAGATGAGAGAATCAAAAGTGTTGAGAAAACAAGTGTTACAATCGATGCCTCCTGGAGACAATATGGACATAGGCAATGGATATGATGATGACAATCAGCTGTGCTGAAGTAGTCTCAGTCAGCGCCTCATGTAGTAGGTGCTACAACCTCATTTCTCCCTCCCTGTTACCTCATGGTGTATGACTCCTTTACCTCATAGACTACTTGTGGCTTCCTCATGTACTCTTAGTATATATATAGCGTAGATATACTCCTGTATCCTTACGCTTTACCATTTATACAATCCCCTTATCCTTTCTCAAGTCTTTGCCTTAGTTGCAACCTGAGCTCAAGCTTAAGGTCATTACAACAAGTACACATAGAAATGTTGAAATCTTTAATAGCTATGTCTAACCTTCACTAATGACTAACAATTACTATAGGCAAACTCTAGTATCTCACCATTGAACATATCATAATACTTTTAGAGGGTTTGTTTGAGATAGAGTATGATAATAATAACAGTATTGCCACATTGAGGAAAAAATTCAAGAAAGAGAAGCCAAATGCCTGCAAAAATATTGATGCTGATTGTCTGACAGTGTGGCAATACAAGAATAGAAACATTGACTTTAACATTAACAATGAAATTGTTAAGAGCCAAATATAGCAGGTCTTAGATGAAAATATCAAAATACTTTTCCCAAGGAAAAAGTTGGGGGAACTTTCAGAGAGAGACATACTAATTATGGTGGTGCCTAGTATATGTCTTTACTTCTCTTACAATATGATGCAATTCAATACTGTAAAAAGAACTGCCCACTACTGCCCTCTTGGCTGCCAAGAGACAAGTGTGATGTCTCACCATTAAACATGAAATGACTTCTGAGGAGGATTCATTTAAGGTGGATTATAATGACAATGACAATATTGCTATATTGAATGAGAAAGTCAAGAGAAAGAAGTAGATTTTTCTACCTACCAATGAGCTTGCAGTGTAGCAATACAAGGAACCAAAGCTACTTACAGATATCAATGTTGATGAACTTAAGAACATCCTCAACAATGTTGACTTCTTTAATTGCAGAAAAGCTGTTTAACTTGCTAATGCAAAGATAGTGATAAATCTCAAGTTCTCTAAAAATGAGGTATTATTGGTACAAATACCTGATAAGTGTTTACATTCCTGTTACAATATAATGTAATTCAATGCCATAAAAGAACCACCAACTACTGCCCTCTTGACTGCTAAGAAGCAAATATGGTACTTACTATTAAACATGACATGACACATTTAGGAAGGCTATTTGAAGTAGACTATAATGATAATGACAACATTACCACATTAAAGGAAAAAGTCAGGAGAAAGAAACAGATTTTTCTGCCTACTGACAAGCTCATAATATGGCAATGCAGGGAACCAAAGCTGCTTGTAGATATCAATGCTCATGAACTCAAAGATATCCTGAAGAAGATTCACTTATCTGATTATGAAAAGGTTTTTAAACTTGCTAAGGCAATGACAGTGATAAGTCTCAAGCTTTCTAAAAACAAGATATTATTAGTACAAATGCCTGGTAAGTGTTCACACTCCTCCTACAATTTCACTATCTTAATATATCAATGAACTCTAGCTTAGTCCAGTGAGGATGGAGCTGTTACAACTCTCCAGTAATATGACCCCTATAAAAAACTTGAAGAATCTATCATTATGATGAATGTAAATAACTTTGAACAACCAAGTTTATCAGACAACAACATTCATATCTGCAAAAAGAGAGAGAATGTAGCAAATATTGATCACTTGACCCATTACCAGAAAAACCTATAGAAAGAATGACCAGTATATTCTGATGTAGATGTTAGTTTGAATCTTCAAGTCTTACTAAGTACTAAACCTCATTCAAGTTCAAGGGCAAACTCATGCAGATTCTAGATAAAGATTTTACAAAATTGTATGATCTATCTATGCTCAATGAGGAATATTGTTGTGAAATTGAGATAGTTCATATGCTAATTATCACATTGAAAGAAACTAATAAACTTCTTGCTAAGAAGTAGAAAAGTTTGAGGCTGATGGATTTTTCTTCACATAGTTCACATGCTATTATATGTACTAATTGAAATATAACTTTTAAGTGGAGTATTCAATTTTTCTAGATAGGGATATCTTAAGATTGTTTTATGCAATAGTATAACCAGATGGCCTATGAAACTTTGAATGGAATATAAGGATACAAGGCCATTTGTTTCATATAATCCAAAGAGCAATTATTTTTTGGCTGTGACAGGCATACCCATTATTATTATAGAAGTCTGTTCAAAAGGCCAGGCTAATAATCACAACCACATGCTTGTTCAAGGAGCAAGCTTAGTCTAGCTAGCCAATGGAATATTGGTTAAGAAGAGAAATAAACTCAACTTCATTCTAATAGTTATTTATTTTGACTACAATAGTACTTTTTGTTGCTATCTAATCTATCAAGATCAAGCAATGATATGTGGGAATGTCATATACATGGTTCCAATTGCTGAAAGAACATGAAGGACAAGGTATTATGTTCAGAGGAAGTATTTTCTAACATTTTGGAAAACTAGGCTCAGCTAGTTCATGAAATATATAATCTAGTTTCACAATGGAAAGTAATTGAAAGAATAAAAGTAATCAAGGAGAAGTTGGTATTGATCTCAAAGACAAATAGTGCCCTGGAAACTTTCACAACAGCAATAAATACAGAGAGATAACAGGGAGATGGAAAAGATAAGACAGAAGATAGAATGAGAAATCAAACAAGATAGGAAAGAAGAAAGAGAAAGAGACCAAAGCAAAGTAAACAAGATACTCAAGAAACTACTTTGATAGTGAATGGATATACTTATAGATACCACATCTATCTGTTGTTAAATGAGGTAGCTTTAAATTCATTGTCAAGATCAACCACAACTTGGACAAGATAAAGATTCTAAAATATCTGTATTATAAGAAGCAACAAAGCAATTATGTCATTCAGCTTGAAAGCATATATCTGTTAAACTTGGAACCATAGATTCTACTACTTATTTTCTAATTCATTCAAGAACTGATGGGCAACTCCAAATAACAACTGGGGCAATTCTGTTAGCTTGCTGAAGATTTGATTTCTGGGCTCCAGTTTCTCTACAGCCACTTGGTCACTTACTATAACATAAAACCAGACAATCTTGTATATTCACCCAAATTTGGACTACAAATCATTGATTTTGATGTAGCAGTTCAACTAGATTAGAATACTGATATAGTGAATGATATTGTAAGCACTAAGAGTTATATGGCTCTAGAGCTTGAGAATAACCAAGAATTATCCTATAGTCCATTGAAAGCTGATTTATGGTCATATGGATAAGTCATTAAGGAATTCTTTAGTTGTATAAGGAAAGAGAAGCTGTATAAGAAGTTGAAACAACTTGCATGTTGTGGCAACCACTAGACACAAAGTCCAATAGCGTCACTACAAGTAAATCTCTCAGTAGGGATATCTAGTGGGAAACACAAGTTGTATATTCACAAGAGAACTCAACAGGAAACCACAACAGTATTCTACTAACTATTTATATAAGTATTCATGGTCCGTGCTATGACTGTGTACTGTTCTACTCTAATATCCATACCCTGTCCTCATGTTCATTACTTATCTACCATGTGTCTTCCTCAAGGCCAGCATGCCATGTCCATGTGGCCTGATATCATACTCTTTAATCTCTGTCACTATGCGTACACCATGAGGAACCCATGTCCCTTGATGTCACTTCATCTCTAGACTCTTTCTGATTCTTCTAGACTACTCTAGGCCTATAACATCATGTCATGTGACTTTCCAGTCACATGCCTTCTCTCTCTTGTTGTAGACTAATAATAATACTACTATTTATATCTTAACCCTAACCCTACCAAAGTCTGCTCACACTTTTGTCTTATAACATTGCAAGTAAACTGACAGCTGATAATCTAAGGAAAAGACCACTGTTGAATAGCTGGAGGTAGAATGGGAGTATCTATGAAATGCCTATACAAAAACAAGCTAAGATTTAACATAAAAGAGTGTCAAATGTGTGCAGTGCCACAGTATAGATGGCATCTAGTCCAGTTGGAATATATAAGTATAGCAAAATTAATATCGTTGGAGTGTTTGCAGGTATATAGTTATACATAGGATATGATATAGTAAATATATTTATTAAGTATGATTATTCTGGTGTGAAGGCTATCCAGAAAGATAGTTCTCAGTTGATGATTATATCAGTATGATATATATTTTGACTTTAAGATTCTTCTTTCCATATATAGCCATTTTTAATTCTATACACATGTCTAACCTTAAGGGACAAAATGGATATATTCCTTCAACTTTAATAATCAAGAGCATTATGATAGAAAACTCTTTGTATACTAGTCTAGCAAGAGCAATGATATCTAAATGTGGAACATGTAAACTAGTCAACTTTAAGATAATTAACAATGTCTAATATAGATAAAATTACTCTTTTATCTACCCTAAATGATCAATTCTTTGGTAACTCCTTCATTACTATTAGTTGTAAGAATAAAAATACAGCAAGTCTATTTAATAGCTCAGGTTTAAAGTTTACATTTATACACAATAGAACAAGGTTAGTAACCCATACTTGTCCACTTGTAATTCAGAGTACAGCTAATCTCCTAGTTAACTATTAGATAGATAGAATAAAGATAGGTCTCATGATAATAAGTCACTAGTTTGAATCCTACTTAACCATATGAACATTTTTTAGATAATCAACAAAGCTAGGCCTTTGTAGATTTAGATGTGATTACAAGTAAAAGAAATATACTTGTTAGAGAACCAGCTCTTACATAATATTCTAGTGTTTAATCACTATTAATACCTATACTAAATCTCATGAAGTTTCTATTTATCCTTAGTTAGTAATCTCTGAATACTATATACTAATACTATCCCATTCTATATATCATTGCTATAAACCTCTTTTATTTCCCAGTTAATCTTTTAAATACTTTTATCAGAGTTCCTAACTATCTGAATGCAATCATTCTTTGATTATGTTAGCATTTTTCCACTAGATTTGAACATACTCAAGTAGTATTTAGAATAGCTGTTATCTCCAGAAGTCTTTATTCTGTTTTCTTAGGATTTTTCTAGAAGTGAGTACCACTTATGATTTTATCTAGACAATATAACTTAGAATTCTTCTGGAGTACAAACTCTGTGGACTTGTTTGCTCTAACAGTATTCACAAAAATAGTTGAAATAACTCAAGGATAAGAAAAAGAAAATGGAAAAAGCTATTTAAGTAAGAGTGTAAGATACAAAATTCATAGGAGAACTGATTTTCATGAGTTATATCTACTATCAAGTATGCTTAATAATTAAACTGTACTTTATATTTGCAATATAATTTTGTTGAGCAGTACCACTTGATAAATCAATGATTGTTGAATTATTATTATAATATGCCTGTCAAAGCAGAAGGTATAAGACAAAGAAGGCTGGACAGAATTCACTTTAAACAAATATCTGTGATAATCACAACAACAAGAAGTTGGATCAAGTATGGAAACTTATTCAGGAAATAAATGTGGAAATCCATAAGTATCTGAGATATAGATCAAGCCTGGAAGCTTATTCATGAAGTTAGCAATGTGACTTCAGATAATGACCTTAGCCTCAAGTTATATATCATACAGTTATGATTTTGAAGAGTTGAAGATTAGCAAAAAAAGAATTTTAGTGAAAGCCTTAGTTAAATAGTAGTAGAAATTAATAGTCAATTTCCAGACTGAGGACTACAGAGTATCTACTAGCCTTATATACCAAGTCTGTAGTCAGAACTGTAGCTAATACAGTATTAGAATAATAGATAACTAGAGAAATATTATAAAGACTGTCAAAGATAAAAGCAATAAACTCTATTTATTTTTATTTTCTTTCTTCATTTTAATTTTGATTTATTTTTTATTTTTCTATTTTTAGAACTTAGAGTTAGGGTTAGAGTGATGAGATCACACTGTCACACAGCAAGTCACATCAGATGACATGGTTACAAGTCACAAGATACATGGAAGAAGGTAAAAGGTTCTGAAAGGATGATATCATACAGTGTGTACAACACATGTTGACTTTAGGGCATACACATGGTTGTTTAGGGTAGGCTAGAAGTAGCTCACACAGACTATTAGGTATTAGTATATAAGGTAGACAATCTTGTACAGAGTTCTCTATCAAGTTCTCTTATGTGTTATAAGATGAGAGTGTGGACAGACTTTGGCTAGGGTTAGGGTTAGCCGGACATAGATAGATAGATAATTATTAGTCTACAACAGAAGAAGAGCATGTGACCTGGAAGTCATGTGGTAAAG
>Ga0157364_1001022_pt1 | contig 22507 bp, 6 predicted proteins | sample AttsexASBM2_FD_111476 | JGI IMG/M metagenome (GOLD analysis project Ga0157364, IMG submission 111476) | Fungus gardens microbial communities from leaf cutter ant in Ribeirão Preto, State of São Paulo, Brazil - Atta sexdens ASBM2 | ecosystem: Host-associated > Fungi > Mycelium > Unclassified ...
ATGAACGACGATATGAATATTAATAAATGAGACCAAAAAGTCAATTGCTAAATGGAGAAATTTAAATTTTCAAAAAAATAATATCTCTTAAATTATTTATTTGAAATGCAATCGATGTACTCTATTGAATTTTACAGTATCTAATAACCGTTACATAAAACACAGATTTTTATATTGATAATATAGACAGTTATCGCTGCGTCATTCGCATTTAACTCTTAAACGCTTTTTCGGTACGGTACACTCAGCTTTTCTTTCCAATGCTTTTCGAATGCTTTTTTCATTTGCTTATAACTTTTTTATTACGAAAGATACATACATTTGCTCGAAAGATACATACATTACCATTATGTTTCTTAAATTAATGTCTGGCGTTATATTCTAATTTAAAAAACATTTTTTCACAGCTGTATTATCGTAAAAATTATAAGCAATTGAATGAGATATATCACAGTGTGTTATTGCTATAGTGTGTGTTTAAGGGTAGATTGTATCGCACAATTATTTATATACAATTTTCTATCGTTAATGGCTTCGCAAAGATTACGTTTCTCAATGGTCAGCAATCACACGCGATGATATTTCTATCTATTGCGATTTCGCCGATGTAAAATTTATGGTATATTTTATCGCGAGCGTGTGGGCGATTAAAGTAGGAAGGACGATTATTCGTTCATCGAATACTTGGCAGGAACCGGTATATGACAAAAGGATTCATTATGGAAGTACTAAAGGAATTACCGCGCGGATCGTTAATTTCCGGCTGTGCGCCACCGATGCTTCTCATCTGCACGATACTATTGTATCATCGATACTCGTCGAGTATTAATGTAAATACGTAACCACAACGTCGATGAGATGGATTGATATTAAATTGAAATAGTTATTATGCTTTATTCTACTACATAGTGTTATATTGGATGATTTCGATGGGTTGTATTCATTTCCATAGGTAAAATTAAAAAGAGAGAAGAGAGAGAGAGAGAGAGAGAGAGAGAGAGAGCCGTTAAGTCTCTGACAAAGCAAGTAATAATTTTAATCTTCCCATTTCCTACACATTTTCCGTTAGATAAATAAATCGTAATGAATAGATACGAGCAATTATCTGATCTCATAAATAATTCATTATCCCGATAGGATATTGGAATATCGGAAAATCCTTGTGATCGCACAACGGATAAATATAATAAACGCTGGGGTCGCGTGTACAATGAACAGTAGTATAAGTCTAAAATGAGAGCGTCGCCATGACAACTCATTCGCGGCAATTTTAGCGTACATCGTGTTCGAATATAATGTAGTGAGAATCCCATTTTCGCGATCTTTCGTTGCAGTACTTGCATATATAATATATGACGATTATACTCTCGCTTTTCATTGCGAACGTAAGGATAGCATCTACTTCGTATTTTCTGTTCGTATTCGAGTTTTGATGATAATAAATAGGAGGATAAGAGGAGGAAAAGGATATCATTAAAAATAGTGAAGCTCGGGATGAAAGTAATCGAGCTGATGAAGTAATTAAGACAATCGAAGTCATTAAGACAATCGAAGGATCGGACAAAATTTATGATCTGCTAGAATACGACTGAATTTCCTCACGCTGTCTGTGAACGATTATCTGAAATTCATTCAATCGTCGTCGCAAAACCCGCCAATTTTAACGCACCTGCAAGCGACGCGAAAGGATGTTACTGTGCTCTTGCGCATTTCGATACGAAACCGAAATCCTATGTTATGTGGCCGGGCAGTTAGTCTGCGTTAAACGAACGCCCTTTGAAATCCATGTGTTACCACATTGCCACCCATAAATTAGACCAATCGTGCGACCGTTTGCTGTTTTCGAGCGGATAAACGCTTAGAAATGGCGATAATTCTTCGCACTGTTGGAACTTTGGACAACACGTTGGCACTCAAAAGTGTTAAAAATTACTGCGTTAGAAAGTCGTGTGACTAAAATATAGAAATCTACCGCAATGATAAAATGTCATATGTTTTGGATGCATAAATTGTATTTTAAATTGAAATGAAATATACAAAGTGACAAGTCGCTGAAATCTGGGAAGTCGCTGAAATCACATATAATGAAAAAACAAAAAATTAATTAAATGTTGCTCTATAAAAAAAACTCATTTTTATTAATCAATAGTGTAGGAATATTTTTACACGAACGTGTAAAAATATAAATCAAAAAATATATTCACAAAAGAAGACAAATATTATTTTATTAAAAATAATGATATAGTAGGTATATGTATAGAAAATTAAAAGAATATAAAAAGAGAGATTATGATGTAAAAAGAACGGTTGATAAAAGTTTGGTTGGCGAGTAAATTTAGAAACGTTTCTTTTTGTGTATTTTCTCTTGAAAAATACCGCGATTTCTATAAATTATTTGATCAACGTAAAAAAAGTAGGTAGTCTGAAGTGATGTAGAAGCCGGAAAATCCCACAGAGAATTTGCAAACCGCGAGAAAGCCACGAAATGACATAGACTTGAAATAGCATAGCAAATTGAAGACTCTGAAGAGAACTGTATATACAAAGACATAGGAGATATATTTATCAATATGTGCACGCAATATCGAATTTGTCATGTTTCCCTTCAATCACAAACTTTTCCATGTTTCATGAATCAAGCTTGCGAACTTTAAACTTTTAAATTGCAGCAGATATCATTCTAAATCTGACAATGATATACTTATGCGTCAATAAATATTAACAAATTTCTCGTTTTTAATACAAAACGATATCGAAACGTGTCAAAAATATATTGAAATATTTGAAATGAAATTTAATTATGTAGAATTATATAAAATTATACATGCCGGAACTAGGCCATATAAAATAAAAGATAATAAATACGTGAAAATGCAATTGATTGATTGAAATGAAAAAAAATATTGTAACTTAATAATATTTACAGATATAAAATAATTATCTCACTCTATACATATACAAACTAAGAATTAACTTTTCTTTGAATTTATATATTATTTTTATATATTATTCGAATTGTGAATGATATTTATAAAATAAATAGAGAATCTTTAGCTCACGCGAGTGTCAGTTAAATCCCGATATTTTCCGGAGATGCAATTGATGTATTGCGGGCACTACGACTCAGTAAAATGTAACTGTAAACCGCAAATTCAAAGTGAGATCATTACATGGGCTGGAAACCGACGGATGCTCTTCGCTGTAGTTGCGTAACTCGGTTTCCGTAATTTAGCTCGATCAATCGGATCTCTACGTAAACGTTCTGCAGCCACATGCTCTATCCTGAAAACGTAAGCATGCGTGTAAAAGTAATTTCCATTTGTTTAGTTGTTCTTATTTGTCTTACATTTTCAACGTTAATCAAATCAAGTTCTTATTTTTAACTGATAAATTTTAATTAAAAGCATAAAAAGATAACGAGTTCAATATTTCTCAAATAGAAAGGATTTATAGTTAACGATATCAATAAAGTAGAACAATTTTTATATTTATAAACAAATCTAATTTAATATATGCAGAATCCAATTTAACATAAAAATTAAATCCAAATTAAAATTTTAAATATACATGTGTTTACTTACATTTATCTCAAATATCGGTACATTTAATAATCTTAATTAGTAGTTCGTTTTTTTTCCCTACATAATACAAATTGTTTTAATTAATTATTATGTTGGATTTGTCATTTAAATTGAAAAGATCCTCATTAAAACAACGAAAAGTTTCTCTCATAAAACGAAATGTCGTCTTGCCATCGTTATACCAAGCAGATTATACTGGATAATATCGATCGGGTAAATATGCGTAATCTAATCGTAAGATAAAGTGTGGCTCCTGTCATATATAAGCGTATACTCAAACGTATATTACAAATTAGAATAACTTAATAATGATACAAGGAAAGAATTGTTGATTAGACATTCGTCGGGCGAACAAATATTATTGAGCCGTCGTTACGTTTATAATAAAATATTCAAGTGTCTAGCGCAAGACTCCATCGGAGACACGATAGGAAGGCCCCCTTGATCGCCTATCGAAAGCACGAAAATAGTGGATACACAAGTGCTGGAACGTCCGATCGATGGCCGAGCTGTACTACTGGAGATCTCGAGGACACTTGGTCGAGCCGTAGCAATTCTGATACACGAAGTGGTATTACTACGTTGGACTCGCTTATCGAGTCATCAATTGCTCCACTTAATGCTTACTAAATCCAACTTTGAGCTCAGACTTGTTTCCTCCCAAAATAAATATTATACTTCGCGCATAAAAATATCGGTAAAATATTTTTACATATAATATCTCTCAATTTAAGAACAGTTCCAAATTTATAGAAAATTATATACCGCTCTCCAAATTATAAAGAATATTTATCTAATTTATAATTTTGTCATTATACATGTATAAAAAAAATTATTTTTCATACTAACATAACCAAACTTAATAATAAATTAGTATTATACGAGAGCAGCAAATCCGACACATTATGTAAAAATCTATATTTAAAAATATCGTATTGTAAAGTTTTCGCGATTTAATACGATTTTTTGGTGGGTCACAATAATGTTTTCAACAATCGCTAATAATTCTGTTAGTGAAATTTCAAAGCGCGATCTACTGATTTCGTTTTAATGCATTACGATGCATTTCTGTCGAAACCATGAAACTGCTTGGTTAGGCTGTAAAAGCTATGGAGAACTTTCGGAACAAGTAATTAAATTCTGGTAATTAATGATCTTTGTTAATCAACGAATTTATATAGCTATACTCATGGTGAATGCTGTGCTACCATTTTGCGAGCAATTTCAACTTCATTATACTAATGGATCTTTAAACCCATCACAAATGTTAGGATAATATCCAATTCAGCAAATATATTGCGACCTATATATTTCGAAAGATATCGACAGCCATATTAATCTTGTAATACAAGCTCGAAAAATATTCGAATAATATCTATTATACTACTTTATTATATAGTAGCTGAAATAAAACGAAACGTTTTGCAATTAAATAAAAGAGAGAGAAAGAAATTCTTACTATTTACTTTTGACTAATTGCGGCTAATAAGTTTGTGAGAAAAGTTAATTTCGAACTTTAGAAAGTTCAATTCTAAATTATTTATATTGTTGATGAATTGTCATTTATTCATCTCTTACAATTCATCTGAAATTAGAGCAAATGATATGAAATATTTTTAAATAATAAAGTAAGAGCTTCATTTTAATGGATTTCCGGTTATTTTTGTGGAACGTGTCGATTCGCAAAGTTCCTTTCCCGTAAAGATGATCATTAATCACCGTTATGTATCTGTCCGAATTATTTTAATTGAATGGCTATGTGATATATCGACTTATAATGCGTGACAAAACAAACTTTCACGTTAGTTTGGAAATGGACACTTTATTGATTAAATTTCAGTGATTTCGGTAATCGGGTAAAATCGTCAATATTAATTTGTTTTGTCTCATGATCAAATCATAAATACATTTTTAAAATTAAAATATATTGTTTTTCTCTAGTCTAGATTATACGTATAACTCTTTAAATTTTGTTGCTAATAAATAAAAAAGTTTTTTAATCTCTTAAAAAATCTTCATAAGGTTTTTTATTATAGTCAATACGTGATATAAAAAAATAATGGCTTTAGTGAGATTAAAATAATTAAAAATAAAATCGTCGTATATTTGAATAATAGAATGATTACCATAATTTTTAAATAAATCTTTAGAAATCAATTTATACATATGATTGGTTTCTATATAATCTCGATCGCATTTGTGCTATATTTTATTTATTACATATCCATGAAGAAAAGTTTTTATTACAGACAAAATTATACATTTTGCCTTATTTATAGTTTTTACCAGTTAAAACAAATTTATAATCCTGAATATATACTGTCTAAAATTGGAACATAATCAGTCGATCTTAGAATGGTTGTAACATTTGAATTTGTCATCTAAACAATAGAAGTCAAATAACATTTATCTTCGTAACTATTTTTTACCATAAAAGAGACAATATACCTTTACATATTTTCGTTATTTTTCAGATATTACATATAAAATATGGTTAATATAACTTCATACTTTACTATTGAAAATAATTTTATGAATTGATCTTAGCAAAAAAATAACATAATTTTTCAAAAATAAATAATAAGTAACTTTTCAAAGTTACTTTAAAATTGCACATATATTTTTTATAAAACTACTAGATTTCAATGGATGGCCGAGATAAATTTTAGTTAAACACGTAGTTGGAGTCTAACGCTAACCACAGACGCCGCAAATGAGGCAAAGATTCAAAGGAACATGTATTGGATGAGCATTAGAAAGCATTAGAAAGCGACTCTCACAGATCTGTTTTTTTTAAATATTTTTTTCATGGAATTGTATGCTAAAGGACCCTCAAAATTTCTTAAGATGTTCTTCTTGACAGTCAGGTTTCAATAGCTTAAAAGATATTCTGTAATAAGCTCTTTCTCGTTTGACGGCGTAACCAAACAGAAATTCTTCTGTCGTGTTTTTTTTACCGCGCTGGCTTATCTCTAGAAAACTCAATAAAAATGGGTTATTCGCTTTGAATTTGTCATTGAATTTATCTTTTATTTATTTAATTGATATTAACTTTTTCATTCATCCTTCCTTATCTGAGTTAATAGGAGAGAGCAACATGAATGTTCAAAGTATTTTATTCGAATTGCATAGGATATGTAATTAGTACTATAAATAATGCATAAAGTTACAGTAAATAATGTTATTAAAATAAAATTATAAATTAAAATACTATAAATTCAAAACAATGAAATTATAAATTAAAATAATATTATTTCAAATTTTAAATAATATTATGTAATTTTTTTACAACAAATGTATTATTCTAAATTTATCTGTATTTATTTATATAACATGAAATAAAATGATTTTTGTTAATTGAATTTTAGGCAGCGTCTTAATTCGCAGCTAATCATAATCTTTTTACGAGGCGTCATATTTCGGATTGAAAGCAATTGCACTCTGTGAAGAGATATATATGCGCTTGCTTGTTATCAGATAACCCGCTTATTTATCTCACGTTGGCGAATAGAGAATATATTGTCCCGAGGCTAGAATGACTTTAATTGATTCCTTAAATTGCGCCGCGCACTCTCACGTTCGGCGGAAACGTGCCGTGAAAGATGGATTTGAATAGACAGTATGTCAACGGAAGTGCGGATAGACGGGGTGAAAAGAAAAGAATGAAAGGTTACGAGAATCCGGGGAGGGGGGAGGGGAGGAGGAGGGATGCGAACGAGGGCGTGAACGCGGCGAGGGAGAAAAATAGAAATGGGTTCAGCAGTTAATATCGGAGTGAATAGAGGAGCAATCGGTATGAACCGAAGCGGAATGACCTTATTGCTAGATCTAGAATCTATCCTACTATTAAGTCCTTCCTTTTTTCTTTTTTCTCTTTTTTTTTTTTACATTTCATCATTTGGCGAAGAGAGTCAAATTTAATTACCGCCGTTTAGATTATTTGTCCTTGTAGTACATTTTCATTCATCTCAATAACATTGCCTTCATATCTCGATGACTTGAAAGAGTTGATTTCGATAAAAAAAATGGATGGTACGCGAGAAAACTTTGCCTCTCTTTTAGTTTCTTCTCTCTCTCTCTCTCTCTTTCTCTCTCTCTCTCGAAGCTGTATAAGCTGTATTCCGTGTGATTTACATTTTCAAGCAGACAAAGAGTTTTATGGCAGGATCAAATTATTCATGTACGAAATGTTGAACGAGTGGAATAGTGGTACAAATTATATTTTTCTCATTTTGTGGAATAAAAGGATTTGCGAATGTACCTAATGTAAAATCCGACTAAACTCTACCGTACCGGCACTTTCTGTGATATCGTAAAGAGAGAAATCGATAATTTTCTGTCATGCTAAAATAATTCGTGTATGGAAAATATATATATATATATATATATATATATATATATATATATATGGAAATTTGACAGTGGTTACACCGATATCGTATCGAGCGACGAGCGTATCGCAAATTGAACTGATATTGCACATATGGTGTCCACCAATTCCAAGCGTTACTATCGTCGTTTCTACACTGGAATATATTTCTAGGCTCAAGTTGCTACGAAAGAAAGATGAATGTATCGACAATTATCAATTGCTTTGAATACACGCGAATACCCAATAAAATAATTATTATGCGAATTATTAAGAAAATAACAACGTCTTTACAAGATCCAAAGGGAATGTTTCGATAGCGCATAATTTGCGCAATTTAATGACGTGCAGAAGAATAGTTTTGCTGAAGTATTTAAAAATTTAATTTAGATAATGATCTGAAAATAATTTTGTTGAACCACCAAAATAATTATGTAGAACATTTAAGCACGACAATAATACCACAATAATAAAAGTTTCAACATTCTAACAATTAGTTTGAGCTACATAATTATTTGGATGGTCTAAACAAAATTATTTTCAAATCTATATCTATATAAATAAATTTTTGGATATTTCAGCAAAACTGTTCTTTTCATGCACATTTATTCAATTTCCTTTATATGTTCACACGCTTATCCGCGCGATTGATGTATGAGATTCGATTTGTCGAACAATTTTCGCGTTTTGACTTTACGTATGAATGAGCGCGTAAAGATGTTCAATATCTTTTGTCTCTTTGAAGTGGTCATTCCATCGATAATTCGCCCGAATGTTATTTATACCGCTAATATCCAAATTCTCCATAATAGTCGAGTAATCGAATAATTAATGAATCATTACTGACATGATTACGCTATTACAATAATCATGCTATTTAATTATTCTATTCCGTATGTATGTATGGTATTTTGATGAACTTCTGCCAGAAATAATAGATTCATCAATTACAGGATTTAAACTACTAATACTCGATAGATTATTAAGAGGTATCAATTTTGGGAATTATTGCATTTATCTCGATAAATAAACTATTATTAGAAACAGATTTCATCGCGGAAATGCGACAATATTAGTTATATATTAACGACAGAACGGAATACAAATGAATAATCACATCCTTTGTGATCCTTAAATTAATTCTACTACTTATTATCAGATCGTTGCATCTATCATCCGATCGTCTTTATCCTTATCCTTATTATCCGGCATATTATCATAATCGATAATGATTCTCGCCAAGGTTATCGTGAAGGTAAGAGCAATTTATTTTACTTAAGTCTCTATCGCGCTGGCAGCTAGTACAGCAATTTTAAAAAGAAAGAAGGCTGTTCTACACTTAAATTGTGCCCCTCGAGGTCAACATACAAAAACCCTACGGATAACTTTGCATGTCAAAAGACATAATTTTCTATAAATCTATTATTTATATATTTCGCAATAAATTTCGATCAGTTGATATGCGGCAAAATATTTATGGACTTAGCGCGTCAACGAATGATATATCTTTATAATAAAACAGATATGTACATTTTTTTCGATGAGAGACAAGGAACTCACAATCAGATGAAAAGTCAAATGTAAAATAGGAAGTGCAGCTCTATTAGCGTATAATGTAATTGTATTTAATATTTATTATCTTATTTTTATGGTATAAAATCTTTATAATATGTTTTACAGAATTTTTTAATATAAATGTACAAAATTACATTAAAGCTGAGGAACAATTTGCATACTTTCTTCTAGAGGATATTTTCGAGAATACTCTTTAGTTACAAATATTTTTGTAAATTATAATTAAAAATTGTAATCAAAATGCAAATTATCTTTCGTTAACTTTTGTTTCTAACAGACTCATGTTGCTGGCTGAGGAAAATTTTATGCGTCATACGAGATTACGGGTACAAAGAATCTCACCGGTCTAAAACTTTAACAACGTCTATAAGTGCACATCATCTTATACGAGCGTACTATCCTCATTTGACAGCTGAGTATAGAGTTTCTTTCTTGAGAACGTGTTTCGGGATACATGACGCCATTGAAACACCGTGTGCCATCGATCGACAAAATTCTCAAGTATCGAGTGAGAGTGTCTCATATCCGTTGGTCCTTATTTATGGCCTGCCATAAATTCGTTTTGTACGTTGAGCCACGCGCGTGAATGAGACGCGGCTCTAACATTACTCCTTGAAACTGCGCCGTATTACTGATACATTTGGATCCTATGTTTGATGCTATCTGACCGTAGCTACGCATTTACTACTGTAAAAATTTGATCGACATGATTACAATGCTTCACGGCAATGTAACAATAAACATGTGTTATTAAAATTTTGTTATTAAAATTTTCAAGATTTTCTTTGGTGATTATAATTATAACGATATAAAATTCAAGGATATATCCTAAATTCCAATATAATTTTATACGTTTAGCATAATTGCACAGAAAGTGTATCTAAAATAAATATCTAAAATAATTTTGTTGTCAAAATAATTATGTAGGATGATTAAATTATTGTTAGAATGTCAAAATTTTTTTAAGCATTGCTCATGTTTGAGATTCCTAATTATTTTTTTAATAGTCCAACAAAATTATTTTCAAATTTATATTTAGCTAAATTTTTAGATATTTTTTTATCAATCGCGTTGATTTTCATTTTATTCGGTCAATTCTACAACTTTAAATAATATTGCATGGGCAGAATTAATTTTGCAAGAGAACGAAGAGAAAAAGTCTTTAAGATAGTACATTAAGTACATTGGAAATTACGTTAAAGTTTAGTTTCAACGTCTACGATATTGATGAAGCTTGTTTTATTTCCTTAAATACATATTTTCAAATTTCATTCATAACGCAAAAGACATTTTTCTTAGAAGTAATTTCATCGCTTTCTGCAAAATTCTTGTTTAATTAACTTGAGAATTAATTACGCAAAAGTTTTCCTTGTAACATAAACAGTTGGAATTTCATATTCCAATTATATCTTCAAAATTCTGTAACATATCGCATATGGAAATAATTATTTCCATTATTATAATTAGTTGAATATATTTATAATTCTAATAATAAATTATATTAACAGATCAATAAAAAATTAAACCAATAATTTAATTTCTGTTAAGTAATTAAATTAATTAATTTAAATCAATAGTTTAAAATAATGTACAGAATTTCAGCACTGATTTCCGACGATTACTCATTACGCGATTATTTTCAAATTAATATATTAAATTGTTAACGATTTATAATATTGCCTAAAAAATAATTTTCTTAAAGAGAGAAAGTGTGCGTTAATTTTTTTAAAAAACATAAGAAAAAAATAAAAGAAAAGGAAAATTATAATGTTTAAACGATGAAATATTTGCTTTTCCTTTTACAATTTCTATTAACATTAATACAAATATTATTTAAAATTGTTAAATATTGAAAATTGTTAATAATGAAGTAGCTTATAAATAGCTAGCTAATTAAAATAAAATAAACGGTTTAATATTTATGGCATTACTTAACAACAATCTTAATTTAATCTTTCCGTGAGGATTTTCGGAAGAATGAGATTCATAAGAAGCGTATTTACTGACTGATATCTTGGCTTTAACGCGTCTTGAGATCCATGTTGTGTATGAGCTTACAACCACTGCCTTTTACAGTCGCCGCTTTTATTACCGTGAAAATCCGATGTATATAACATCGTCCCGACAACCATAGCAATCTGCGAAAAGACCAACAGCCGTGTAAATCGGCATAGCTCCCCTTAGGCGTAACAGTCTCTGCGCGATTATTTAGCAATAGGACGTACATGCGAAGAAGCGTCATTTCAATGTTCTTGAACTCGACGTTTTGCATTTTGCAGCATAATTCCGCCGTCTTCATAAAGCCGATACTTATATATGTCTCTTAGACGCGAAAAGTGTGCAAACTGCTACCAAGATACACTCGGCCTCGTGACCTTTGATGATGTTAAATGCCAAGCAGAGCCTTCCAGATGAGATTTTAAGCTCTCTCGATTTCTTATTGTACTCACGCTTCTCTCATTTAGCTAGCCAACTCGCGAAATCGATGAGAATAATGTTCTTATTCAAAATGGTTGAATACAACAGGGGAATTAATTTATATTTATTTCTTATTATTATCATTCACTGTTAAAAATATTATGAAATTTAAAATATTTTTAAAATAATTTTTAAAAATATATTTTTAAGTTTTATATATAAGGTGAATTTAATTTCATGACATTACATTACATTTAATATATTTGTAACTGAAAAATATATTTGTGTATATGTACATGAAATTAATATACTTTTCATAAAATTTTATGATATTTAATGTACTTTTTATAAAATTTTATATAAATTTAATGTATTTTCTATAAATTTTTATGTGGATTTGCATGAAATTTAATGCACACATTCATTATATTCAAGACTACTAACTTAATTTTTAGTGAAATCATTCATTACTTTTCAGTTATTTAGTAATTACAATTTTCCTTTACATGTTACTTAAATTAATAATGAAATTTTTAACAGATACTTGTAATAATTGGTATGTAGAATCAACATTTTTATCTGGTTACTTAAAAAAAATATTTCAACAAATATAATCTTTTACAATGTGTTTTATTTCATACACACATATATATATATATATATATATATATATATATATATATTATATTATAAAATTGTGTTTATAATTTTGTAACACATTATTATTATTAAAATATATTTTGTTTAACTTTTTTGATATTTATTACTTCTGTTTATAAATTATAATGCAAAACTAAACATTATATGATTTAATAAATATTATAATTGGTTGGTAACTTAATCATGTTAAATGTACATTTTAATTTGGAAATAATATAATAGATAATTAGACAATGCGAGGAAATATCGATAGCGATAGTAATAATAATACGATTTCAATCTATCAGATATCGAATTCTACCAGGATATATAGTATCTGATAAATTGAAATCGTGTTATTTCTATCGCTATTGCTGTTCCCTTGCATTATGTTTGAGGCTTTAGTTTTGTGTAAGAATATACGTAAACAGAAGAAATAAATACAGAGAAAATTAAACAAAAAAAGTTATAATAAAGATATTATATAAAAATATATTACGATAATATAGAAAGAAAATGTATATATAAATATATATATATTAATTATTATAATTTTTTTATAAAAGATGAGTTTTTCAAATAGCTTATTTATTGCAGACATCAAAATTTACAAATGATAAGCTATGAAACCATACAGATAGTAATATAGGTATAACTTTTCGTATCTTAATTCTTTAAGTATTAAGTTATTAGTTACTTCTTATCCGGCTAAATCGATTTTATCAAATTACTAGATATATCTAGTAATTCGTATCTATCGTAGTCTTGGTTATAAATAATATATAATACTTGCTTGAACGAATTATTTCTTGAACTTTTTCTAAACTTGAACGATTATTTTAAAGTTAGGTAAAAATTTAATATTATTTTTTGTTATTTCAAAAATCATTTACAAAAATCTCTTCTCCTTGCAAGAAATGCAGATCGTCTTCCATCTTCTCCTGTTTTATACAAAATTTCCTCGAGATCACGTTGAATCGAAGCAAAGTGTACTGAACCTTATTGGTTCCGCAGTATCCAATTTCGAAACAACCCGGAAAATGGGTGGCTGTGGGAAATCGTACATTAGCTCGAGAGCGCAAAGCTTGATCGCTCGTAGAGCGTGTACAGATTAGGAATTGAGCAATCGTAAAACAATGAAATTTGTCTACATTAATTCATTATTTTTAAATTAAAGTTTTGATGCTGTGAAAGTAAATTATTTTAAAATCAAGAGACTCTCTTCGAAAAGAAGAAAAAATATTTTGCAGCATAATTAGTTTAATTTTAACGTATAAAACAAATTATAAAGTTTCAATATTAAATTTCGTAAATATTTTAGCAAATGCAAGATATAAACGATGATTTCGCCTTTTTGGCTTTTCTATATAATGGATATTGGTTGCGTATGTGATATACAAATTAACAACGAGCGCGTTTCGTTCTTTAAAATTAACTATATTTAATTTAATTGTGTTGTTTTTTCGGATGTATTTAAACGCAATAACACATTGACCACAGTACTTTTTTTGTTATTATTTTAAATTTAAAAAATCACCCGAGAGAAAAAAATAAAGGGACTAAATAAATTCTCGAAATTTCAAACTCTATTTTCATGCAAACATTGTAATGTTACTATCTGGTTACAATGGGGACGTACAGCAATCAGGCAAGAGAACTATTAATATCGTTAAATTGTCAAACGCATGGATGTTTTAAAATTTCCGAAATTTTGGAAAATCAAACGCGAGTCTCGCCGATGTTTTCACGCATAGCCATTCGGTCCTTCGTCATGCAAAATGCGCAGCACAATAGTGATTCATTTGCTATGTTAAAATATGCAGACAATAACCCTTGAAGTCACTTATCCAGGTGCCCATTGCGGAAGTTCTGTGTTGAGTGTTCCGGATCGTTTTGCGTGCCGCGCATCTCAAGTTTCTTTGCAAAAGGTTAACCACTTCCGCCGGTGAGTTTTAATTACGAGCAGCTTCAATTGCGAACCGTTTCCAATTTAGCAAGCACGAAACAAAAGTAATACCCGCGCGTGCAAAGTATCGATGCGCTAAAACGGAATATCTTGCGTTCTCGTTTTTCTTACGAGAAAATATATTGAGATAAGTATGGATATATCGCGTTTGGGACAATGCAAATTAAAGCCGTGAAAGTAAAACTCTAGATATCAGAATAGCGCAAAGGTCCTCCATTTTCGATTTATTAATCATATCATGTATCAATAACACTAAGTACTTATTGGTCTATAGATCATTAGGTTCAAAATGGTGATCAAAATAACCAATAAGAAAGTTATCGACATTTCGGCTCAGATAAAAGGATTGCATTACTTTGATGTATCTAGAGTAGATTTCTTTAGTAAAAGAAATATCTCAGGTTTCGGAGCAAAGAACAATGAATATTTTCATGAATTGTCTCCTTTTATCCGCGTCCAATCTTCTCCAAATCCTCTACAAATTAATCGATCTTTTTTATGGGTGGAATAATATCGGTTTTTAACGTTAAATAATGCATGACATTTTTGCTCCAAACCAATAAGCGAAATGACAATTTCGTACTTGTTTCTGGATGAATGTAATACGTGCACAGAAAAGTTAATAAGCGGGCAGCATCGGACTTGCCATCAATCATTGGAGATCAGGCAGAATTCGGGATTTTGCACGGAGAAAAAGGGAGCAAAAGAGGTTCAAATTAACGCGTAGTATATCGCCGTATAATAATATTAAGCAACAAATAAAAAACGTATAGCAAGATATATACGCGAATAGTACATTAATTACGTTATACGTCTAATTAGAATAACTTCACGGAACAATATCGTTTTGTTAACGTTTTTTTTGATCCTTTTTTTCTCCTATTTACGTCGTGGTCGAGTTTAGATGAGTCGACGGTTTCGTATGTACACGATTTTCATGTCTGTGTACGTGTGCAACCAGTTGTCCCACACATGGAAGTCACATAAACAGTGTGCAAAGCCCGCGAGAACACGCACCACCTTACTCTGTCCGTTTATTCTATTATTTTGTCGGCACGTTCATCACGTCCATAAAATTTCACTCTCTGTCATATGCGCGTAATCCTAATCCAGGGAAACGACAGGTCGCTGTTCCCGCAGTTTTACGAAGGCGAGGTATGAGGTGCAATGATAAGATTGGACGCGATATAATATCGCACATATATCTACGAGAAAGAATGGAACAGAGAAGACTCGGAATTCTTCTCATATTGTACGTGTTATTTCTCTTTAGATCCTATATTACAATAATAAACTAATCCCATTAATTAGGAACCTTGTTATGAGCCCTTTAACGTAGATAGTATGTATTAAGAGAAATGATGGAACAAGTCTATTTACGAGCCTACTTACGTTCTTAACTCGAGTAATGATATTTTCGACGTCGTTGCGCTCGAAAAGCTCGAACTCTGCTCCTTTGGATAGAAACAGGATTAAGATGCTCGAGGTTAACCGAGAAAAGTGGAGAAAGCAACTGGATATCTGTAGTCTCGACGGAGAGAAACGTCCGCGAAGAAACGTGTCACTAAAACTTTATAAGCAAGTCGGTTGGGAAATCCAAACAGACAGTGAGGGTCGTTGAAAAGAGATCGCGGTACGGTAGATTTTACCTAAGAGAAAAGCCAGGAGATGAAAACGGTTACTCCAGCAGTTTTCTGATAAGAACAATGGTAAGCATAAGGGCTCAATGCGAAAGCAGACACTCTTACGAGATTCGACTGATTTTAATAACATTAAAAGGATTTTTTTTGCGCGGCATATCAGCGGGGACTATTCCGTATATACTATTACTTGCGAGACAACATCTTCAGCGAATATCTGTAAATTATTGATCGTGGCGCCAGCTTTTAAATCGACCATTTATTTGCCGTCCCACACGCTGGTACCGCGCGTCTGACAGCCTCTGTTACGGAAGTTGCATAATCTTTGGCCTCACTATAGCCAGCGCGTTACTCAGCTAGAAACCTGCCACAACGAGACCTATTCTACTTGACGTCCGACGTTGATTGCCGTCGTGGTTGTCACTCATTGTCAGATTACAGCTACATCTTTACTCGCTTTCAGCGGCAGCATTCTGTCAGTTTCCTGCGATATTATCTATATACCAAATGAATTTACATCGTTCCCTTTTTTATAAGTATAATTTAATAGATAAATTTTGCTAACGTAAATATATTTTGCTTACATTTTCGTGTTTTTCATCGTTCAGAAGATTTTTCTTCTCAACTTTTGAAAACGATTCCTTTGACTAAAATGTACACAGCGATAGTTTTTTTATTTTATAAGTAATTAAATGAAAGAGAATCAAAGGATTTCACAGTAAGAGAACGAAATTTTATACTTCGTTTAATTTTAAACCGGTTTCTAATTCTTTAATTAATTTTGAGTTTCAAAGATTAGTTGCATAAATATTTACAATCAAATGTGGAAAAATTGCGCGAAAGACGTGATTAAAGCGTCTGTAAATAAAGTAAGCGCGTTTAATGAGATATAATTCTTTCTGAAATTCTCAGAGATACGCTCAATAACCGTGGAATCAGACAACGCATGCTTAATAACAAAAAAATGTATAGTTAATGATAGCATAACTTTTTTATAGTCAATTAATGCGAAGTGATTCGGGCGATTTATCGTTCACAAACAAGTCATACGAATGCGAGCGTTGTGTGATAAATCCAACGTGATTAAGTTACCAACGACGAGATTTATATGGGGAAACATAGCGCACAATGTGCGGATGGATGAACGGCACATAAACGCCGTAAATTTATCGAGATAAATGTAAATATTATGAATCTTGCTAGCGCGTTGCTGCGTGGGATCTGTCGTGGTGCTCGCATTTCCTATTTTTTACGAACTCAGATTTTTTATGACATTACAATGTATTTTAATAAAAATAATTCCCTTGCGAACTGTGATTAAAAATAGCGAGATTAACAACGTATTTTCAATGCTTGAAAAGACTCGAATGTAGATTAACATATATAATAGACTGCGCGTTATATTTTGCCAACGAAATGAATTTCTCTTGAAAAAGAAGCATCTTTATTTAAAGCTGAATCGCCCTCGATGTATTATAAGTTGAAAAACCACGTTTCTATGAAACGTTGAATTATTGTGTGTATGTAATCAATGTTCTAATTATATTATACCATTTAATTTTGTTAATTTGCACAAGACTTTTCCTTATTTGGTTTCTCAGTTTATACAGTCGTTCCTGAACTCATTTTATTGTCAGTGTATAGTCATTACCGTCGTTTGCGCGCATGTTTCCGCCATTATAATTAAAATATTTCAACTTCGCACCTAAAACCTTTAAAACTTTTCAGCTTTATTTCAAGTTGCCACATTACTCGATATGGTGCGCTATACTCGCGTGAAGTATTCGCGAGGAACAATTGGCACGCGATGTTCTGCAATTAACACACATTCAAGAGACAAGATTTCGCACTTTAACAAATTCTTGTAATAACTTCTGAGTTGAAATTTTAGCAATTTATGTAATTTTAAAGAGAGTAGGAATAAAATATATATGAATTATTAGAATAATTAATTTATTTTACTATATACATAATTTGACTTACAATTTTTCTTTCGCAATGGACAGAAATTTAAATAAGTAATTGATGATTTTAGCCATCACAAATAAATTTTTATTTGTCATGAATGGTTAGAAAAACACGAAAATATTATTCATTATTCGAGACTATTTTTGTTAGTTTTAAATAAATAAATACGTTCATCATATAGAATTTGATTGTCCTATTTTTAACCGCGCTCTTTTCTGATTAAATTAAAGACAGTGATTAAGGCAGGAATCTTTTTTTCCTTGGTCATAAGATCTTTTTCCCATGCATTTTTTACGGTTTTCAATATAAATCCACGACAATCGGTTGTGCAACAAGATTGTTTTAAATTAATGAAATTCCAGGCAGTGGATAAGAGAGACAAACTAGCTGAAACAAAACTGAGAAGAGAAGAGGGCAATCTGGACCAAACTGCAGCAGGTTCTCCAATATTTCATTAAAATTATTTGGAAAACCTGCAATAAAAAAGTCGATCACGGCTGCTCGGTACGAAGCCCGCTTTTATCGATAAATTGGCGCTCGTTTTACTTCCTTCTTGCTTGCGCGCTTTCTCTTTCTCTTTTATTTTTTCGTAGCACTCTCTCCAATTCGTGATAGCTTTCAGCTTGTTCCCGATGTATAACTACCACTTGCTATATTTCTAAATTGCGTGATTTAATTCCTTTAATATTCAAGAGCGAACAAATGTGGATGAATAATAAAAACTTATTTTTACATACTTCTCGTTTTAATTTTACAACAAATATTACAAAAAGACTTTATAATTTTATGAAGTAATTTAATTATGAGAAACGATACGGAAATTACATTTTCCAGCTAACTCATCCGTGATTAATAACAGCCCGAAATTTGATAAATTGGCCTATTTTAAAATTTCCTAGGTATTCACGTCGTCATTCACAGTCACGTAGGAAAAACTTATGAAAAATTCAGGTCTTTTCTTTATTAAATAGAGACTCAGGACAGAAAGGGTTTAACGTAGCGACTTCCTTTCTCTTAATCCCGTTCGCGGGAATAGGAAAAGTAGCTCCGTCGGTGAGACCGGTCGAAGAGTCGGTCGCGTCGCGGCATTAATCAAGGCAGCTGCGAAATGGGGGAGAGGGGTAAAGTGAGGCGAACGGGGTGGCCTCGTGGCATCGGGGCATGTCCTGCGGGAGAATTAAAAAGCAGAAAAAAGTTTGCTGCATCCCTCGTGCGCGCACAAGACTCGTTCGCATTCTGTACGAGACTTCTTCCACGCAATCGCTTCCAGCAAATCCTTTTTATGCAAATTCGCGCGTGTCCTTCTTCTCGAGTAGAGCAGTCCTTCATGTTTTTCTGCAACAGCATCATCAATCGTCCACTTCGATCGCTGGGACTGTCCTCCTCGAGATTCTTTACGGCGTTTGCTACCGAGCTTACTCATTTTGCATTAAAGTTAATAAAGCAGCTGCTTGAGCACGCTTAACTTCGTTATTTTATTCAGGCAATTTGTCTTCAAATGGACGAGACAAAACGACGATAACGACGACAACGACGATTGTACTGCTCTTTGATGTAATTATTGTGGGATTGTGGGAATAAAAGTGAGAAGTGGACCTTTTACGTGGCTATTTCATTTTCCAAGGGGATGTCTTTTTTGTTGTTACGTTACGAGCAATGTAGAGATATCCGTGCTGTCTCGATAGTTTTCCCAAAGGTATTTCTTGTTTCGTAACATTTTTCCGTGAATTCACTATCGAATCGTGCGATTTATGTGGTGTAAAATAACGAATTCGGTATGTTACTTGCGCAACACGACAATAATTTTGCAATGCAAATTTAAATTTATGCAGAAATTTAACCATATTTTTTATAGTTATCCCAAAATATAACTATAAAATTATAGTTACTTGAATCATTTTAATGTAATTTCAATTATTTTATGGTTATAATAATTATTACTATAATTATAATCATTTTAGGTTGCCAATTATATACGTTTGTTGTTAGAACTATATACATAGTTACTGTTATTATTATTATAGCAGTAATAATCCTAATTATAGTAATATGTAATTATAGTTATAAATATCAAATATTTTTTCCTTAGTGAAAACTGTTTCTAGAATCATTTTCAACATTAAGCTACGGAATCTGCTATCAAAATGTTGCCAATAGATTTTTGAGATATAACAAGACATTTTTGTCTAAAAATATAAACAAATATAAATTATTTAAATTAGAAAATGAATAAAAAATATTGAACGTTTAATTTTTGTTTTTTTATATAAATTTGAGTCAATTTCACGTATTAGAGTCAAACAATAATCTCGTACATTTTCGTCCTAATATTACTAATAATGTTTTTCAATTATCATCAAATCCTGATAGAAATGTTCAACTTGTTTATCACTTCTCGTATCCAAATTATTTAGAAAAAAACGTTATATTTTAAAAATTATTATATTATTATATTATAATTATTATATTATAATTATTAAAAATAACATGTTATATCTTAACATTAATATATCTTAAAAATTTGATTGAATTTTTCTGATGGTATATTCGGACTCAGCATAATACGTTAAAAAATTGTTGTTTTCTTACTTTAAAAATTATTCAAAATTTATAAATTAGTGTTTTAATTTGTCTTTCAAATTTAGAGTTAAACTCGTTAATACATGTGTATTTACAATGAGACTTATAAAAATTTATACTTCCTTAAACTAGCTCTTAACTATAAAAATTTACTTTTTATTTGATATCATTTATTAGTTTTATATTTTTTTCAAGATAACTCATTCATGTGAAATCATACAAATGTTTTTACATACCACGACGTGCAGCTTCCTATTCAGCCCAATTTGATGCTCCGACGATCGATCTCCGATTCTTTCGTCTGAAAAGTGAACGATGACAAATCAGTTTTGCATCGCATTTCGCTGTTCTGTGACATGCAAATTTATCGGAAAGATCTGTCGAAAGAATCAAACGTCAGTGCGTAAACGTAACGCGATTTACTATTGTTACTATTCTACAAATCTTTTCTTCACTCGTCTCCGCCAATCTAAATACAGATATTTAAAGTGTTGATTTTACGACAGATCTTCCAGTAGTAACTCTTTGTTCGCCTTTCGTTCTCGCAAGATATAGTTTGCGAGAATTATTCGGAAAGAAAAAGATATCGAATTGCGACTAACGCAAATCGCTTCATAAATTCCGTAAAGTCAAGGCTTGAGAAGATTGGGGCGGTGCGCAACAGTGCTTACATATTGAGAACTCTCCACGGATGGGAAGGAATCTTGTATCTTCCCGCAGCTATGAATAATTATTCCACGATACATGATCCACTGCAGCATAACGTAATAACATAGTAAATACCTGGAAACTCTTTGGGGGAATGCACGTAAGGTAAGCAATATGCACAAGATAATTCGATTAATGTTTGCGCTAACGCAAGAACAGAGTGCAATTCTCTTTTCTAAATTCTGATTCGAAAGCTTTTATTATAGTTTCGCAATCGTTCAAGATATCAGTACGATCCTACTTGAATGGGATCTTCATCGTGAAATTCTATGAAAAGCGCCCGTTCTAAAGTTGGTACGTTCTTATGCATTCTACATTTAAATGAAAATAGAGGGAATTCAGAATCTCTCTATCAGAATCAGTACTGAATACTCATCATTTCCATTCCGATCATTTCATAAAGATTTCATTATAGATGATACCGCAAACATTGGTCTGGGATCATCGGCTTTTCTTGTAATCAATATTTATGACAAAACGTAAACTTCTTCTTTGATGAGTGTATGAAATATTGAACTTTTGCTTTCACTACATAATTTATAACTTATGACTTTACGCGATTTATCTTAGTTTCTCAATCTTTTGAAGATTGAAGGTGAGTATACAGTAGTTATTAAATGTTGAAGCGTCCAGTTTCTCGATCGATGCAATAATTATTTCTAAGAAATAAACTTTTTGATATATCAGAAACTTTTTAACAAGTGATCTACTTTTAAATCTAAAATAGAACATTCTTCGTTAAATATTCTTTAAATGTATAATAGGAAGATTAAATTAAAAAATAAAAGTTTGGTTTTTTCAAAGCAATAAAACGTAATTTAAGAGTCAAAATGAACACCAAAGAATGTTGATCTAATAGTTTATTCATTCAAACAAGAGAAATAATAACGTGGTACGTTATGACTATATTTAGTCTTTACCAGTTAAAATGAATAATTAAAAATATTGCGTAACAAATGATACAATGAATAAGAAGATTAATATAAATGCTAATTTTTTTTGCAATATATATATTTGAATAAAAAAATAAGGATTATTAAATATAAAGATATATATATATATA